>ERZ779643.2408-NODE-2408-length-10806-cov-2.331411_pt1 | contig 10806 bp, 8 predicted proteins | sample MGYA00511564_ERZ779643 | MGnify/ENA primary metagenome ERZ779643 (study PRJEB29588, sample SAMEA2147114) | human gut metagenome | biome: human gut; feature: human-associated habitat; material: faeces | place: Denmark | collected 2008/2010 ... | reverse complement strand
AGCTGAAAAATGCGGCGCTTCTGATTTTCGCCGGGAAACTGCGCGCCTTCTTTGCCATCGCGGTGTGGGTCGGAATGCTTCTGGTTCCCGTGATCTACTACGGTCTGGCGGCGTACATATTGCTGGCGGGCTGGGTGGCCATCGGGGTCATGACGGCGAATGTCATTTTCGCGCCGGTGTTTTCCCGACTGTTTCTGACGGGAGAGCCGGAATGAAGAAGAAACTGGAACACATCTGGTACTATTACAAGTGGTATATTCTGGCCGCCGCGCTGGTGCTTTTGGTCGCGGCGAATTTCATAGGAGAATTGGGGCAGCGGCGTCAGCCGGACGGCGTGGTCAGCATTGTGACCACCTCTCAGGTGCCGGAGGAAACGGTCGAGGAAATCCGGACGCTGTTTGAGACCCTTTGGGGAGACCGGAACCAGGACGGCGTTACGGACGTGGAAGTGAATGTGTACGCCTACGACGGAATGGGCTATTCCGGCGGCAGCGCGGACGACTACGCCGCCGCGGCCGTGCATCTGGCCTCGGAGATTCAGGCGGGGACTACGGATCTGTTTCTTTCGGACGCGGAAGAACTGATGCGGCAGGCAGAGCGCCTGCAATACTATGGCGCGTTCCGGGAGTATGATGCGCTGCACCGACTGGACTGCGCCGAACTGGAAGATTTCGGCGTCTATGCCTTCCCGGAAAAGGCGGCGCTGCTGGACATGCTTCGTTAAGAAAAACCAACGGATGAGGAAGATGAGATAATGAGCTATCGTGTTTTGTTGATCGACGACAATCAGCTGGCGCTGGAATCCATGGAAAAGACCATCCCCTGGGCGGAGCATGATCTGGAGCTTGTGGGGTGCGCGTCCAATGGCATTCAGGGCTGCCAGATGATCCGCTCCCTCCGTCCGGACATCCTCATCAGCGATATCCAGATGCCGGAGATGGACGGTTACAGCCTGTGTGAAAGTATCAAGAACAATCCTCAATATTGTCACATTCCGGTTATCCTTTTAACCGCCAAGACTACGACCGACGATAAAATCAAAGGACTTCAATACGGCTCGGACGCTTACATCGAAAAACCTTTCTCTGTACAACATTTGAAGACTCAAATAGACAATCTGTTGCAAAACCGTCAGAAACTACGGAAACTTTTCGCTTCTTCACCTTTGGTTACAGCCGAAACGATGGCTATTTCGCCCAAAGACAAAGAATTTATCGAACGTCTGGATACCGAAATTCAAAAGAACCTGCAGGAACCTACTTTCTCTATCGACACACTGGCAGAAATCATGTGTATGAGCCGTTCGAATTTCTATCGGAAAATCAAAGGAATTTCAGGTATGTCGCCCAACGACTACCTGAAGACAATCCGTTTGAAGATGGCTGCCGAATTGCTTTTACAACAAGAATACCGGATCAACGAAATCTACGAATTGGTCGGGTTCAGTTCTTCTTCTTATTTCACGAAATGTTTTAAAGAACAATTCGGAGTTCCCCCGAAAGAATTTTTGAATAATGCTAAAAACAATGCCGGAAATAAATCGTCAGAAATAGTAACATGAACATGAAAATCAGTTGATTTTCTATCGTTGCAATCCTTTTTTACAGTCTTCAGCCCATGTCCGGCAGGATATTCCGGTCAATCTGTTCATCGGCACTTCCGGATACAACGGTCAGGTAGATCCGGAGCAAACCGACAGAGGGAAAAACTTTCACTCTCAAAGTCGAAAGCCGGCATTCCATAGAGGTTCTTATCCGGAAAATAGAACCGAACGGGTTACGAATCGACAATTTCCAGCTCGAAAATGCCGAAATTGTCCGGGGAGGAGAATTGATTTTTAAATATTAGGGCTATATTTGCACTACTAATTAAATCACAAGATCATGAAAAAAGACGTCGCTTTAGGGATTGACATCGGTGGTACCAACACCGCTTTTGGTTTTATCGACAGAGAAGGGAACTACCTTACAGAAGGGAACATCCCGACAGCTAAACATGAAGATATCAACGATTATCTGAAAGAATTATATCTGGAAATCGAAAAAGTACTGGATCCTATCCGCCAGGAAGTCAACTTTGTAGGAATCGGAATCGGAGCACCCAATGGTAATTACTTCAAAGGAGCGATCGAATTTGCACCGAACCTGCCCTGGCACGATGTCATTCCTTTGTGCGATATGATGAAAGAATACTATCCCGAACTGCCGGTTTATCTGAACAACGACGCCAAAGCTGCAGCTATCGGTGAAATGATTTACGGCGGTGCCCAAGGGATGAAAAATTTCATCATGGTCACTTTAGGTACCGGTCTGGGTAGTGGATTCGTAGTCAACGGCGAATTGGTTTACGGACACGACGGCTTTGCCGGAGAACTCGGTCATACCATCGTTTCTCCCAACGGCCGCCAATGTGGTTGCGGACGTAGCGGTTGTCTGGAGACCTATGTATCTGCCACGGGAGTAAAACGCACCGCTTATAAAATGATGGCTAAATATAACTATCCGAGCGAATTGAGATCCATCCCTTTCAATGAAATGAATGCGAAAATCGTAAGCGAAGCTGCACAAAAAGGCGATATGATCGCTATCAATACTTTCAAATATACCGGAAAAATGCTGGGTGAAGCTTTGGCCAACGCCGTTGCCATCACCAGCCCAGAAGCCATCTTCCTGATGGGAGGCCTGGCCAAAGCCGGCGACCTGCTTTTCGAACCGGTAAAAGATCATATGGAAATGAATCTTTTGAAGATTTATAGCAATAAAGTCAAAATCTTACCTTCTAAACTGACTAAGAATGTCGCCATTTACGGAGCTGCTGCTTTAGTCTGGAAAGAGCTGGAAAAATAAACTTCGAATCCTGCGGGTCAGGCTAAAACCTACCCGCAGGATTTTAATAATCAATCGAATAACCATAGCAAGGCAATTATAAGTAACCACTTCAACACCTTTTCCTCCCAATCTGTTTCCCTGCATTTCCCCCTATAACGATAGACAATCTGTATCTCTGTTATTGTTGAATTTTGCTTTTGTCGTTTTATTCCGGCCATATTCCTCAGACTTTGAATTGCAATTACAGTCGTCATTCTACTACTGTAATAATAATACAAAAATATACGACAAGTATAATCGTTATCATAGTGTACGGCCACATAATTTTCCCCTATATCCCCCCTATTCATTCTCAAAAGCTTACAATCAACCATTTTTCTTTCGCAGATAAGCGATCAGGCTTTGGCGTAATTCGTCCATAAATTTAGTCAGCTGTTCTCTCTCCTTCAATTGGTACATCAGCGAATCATAATTAGCCGGGAAATCGAGTCCCAGACAATCGGCCAAAAAACGCACCGTACCGATTTGTGTGACACTTTTACTATCACCTTCCAATTTTCCGGAAGCCAGCAAAGACAACGAAAGTTCCAACAATTCTGTCGGAGTCAATCTCAATTTATACTCCTGTTTCAGAAACGATTCGCGACAATAAAACAATTTTTGCTGACGTTCCAGGGAGGTATGCTGTAAAATCAGATAACGGGCGATCGTTTCCCGGGTAACTGCAGGCAAATCGTTCAGGGCAAGCAGGGCTCCCTGCTCGCGGATTGTCAGATACCGATGGGTCCAGCCAAAATTGTCGTCATAACGATACAATTGATTAAACTGGTTAAAGCGCTCCATAATCACTTTCATCAACACCGGATCTTTACCGGCCCGTTCGACCCAATTCGCTAAAAATGAAGTGCACATAATCTCCCCGATCATCAAATGACTGTTAAAGTCACTTATACTCCGGGCTTCATTAAACCAAACCTGATCTGTTTCCTCTTTATGAATAGTCACATCGGCATGCATAAGATTCTGCAAATAGACCAGTACTAAATTTAAAACTTCCATCTGAGTGTTCCTGAATATTCTCCTGAGATAACTTATGATGTCGTTTACCCCGGTAAACGACATTGTCATACCTCCAAAAGAATTCAAATTTATCGTACCGGAAAGTTTAGTTTATAAAATCTATAAAGTTCATAGCCCCTACGACACTTTTCAACAATCCCCAGCGATGTCATCCCGAACAAAATCCCGAAAGATACTATACCGGAGTCGATGAACTTTAAGTGCCGAAGCACAACTTTATAAACTTAAAAAACTAAATTAAAACGGCACGTTTTAATCATTTTTCAAGTAATCTTTTTGCCGACTTAGAAAAAACGCTTCCCTCCGAACTGATGGAATAAACACCCTCAGCCTACAACTATACAACAGTTGCAAATTTAATAGAAATATTCCTATTAACAATAAATAATATAAAATTCAATTACAAAATTTCTGATTCTCTCAAAATGATTTACACAACCTAGTGTAATTAGTATATAAAAAGCTTATTAAGTCTTTGAACCTTGCTGGAACTTTTTTACAGCTGTTGAAACGAATGACCGGAACCGGAGGTTTCGTCAAGAGGATAGCGACAGAGACCAGAAACTTTATAAACCGATTTAAACCAACTTCTATTTCAGCCTCATTCCCCGGATAACAAAAGTTTTATCACACATTCTTCCTTAATTTACGGGTAATTGGAAATCTATACCTGGCTACCGATACATCGTTCGTACGATTACTAGCAGATGTCGGTATAAACAGAAAAAGGTCCCGGAAAATTGCACTAATCTCCAGGAACCTTTTCTCAAATTAGGATAACACAAAAAGTTCTTTATTTCATCAGCTCCTTTTTCAACATCGGCATAAAATACCCCCCGACAACGGAACGAGCCTGAAATCCGACCTGTTTAGCATCGGGTGTTTCGTGCCAATCGCTGATAGGCACACGGCTGCCTGTTTCGTTGGCATATTTATACACCGGAGCGATAAATTTCTGCATCGTCACGACATCCGGTGCCATCGTAGCCGTCCACATGATCCAATCGGATTTCGTATACGTACGGCGAGAATCCAAAGGTAATCCGTAAAGATTCTGTTTGGTGAGATAATAAGCGATCTCTTTCTGAGCGACTTCTTTCGGAAAGATATTCAATCCCAGTAATTCATCCCATACCAGGTTGTATTTCTGACTCCAGGTACCGGCTTTATCGAAGATAAATATCCGGCCGGCCGTTCTGATCCCCTCTTCTGACGGAAAGGAAGTGGACTCCGGGATTCAAAATATCTATCCGCTAAATGACACTTTGTTATTTCTGGCTCATCGTATTTCCCGGTTTTCAGATATACTCTATTCTTTATACAATTTACATACCGAAACAGGAAATTCCCGAGAATTATTTGGCGAACCGGAAAACTAAAAATAATACACAATTACAGGAGGAGTGGATAAGACGCAAATATGTGGTGCCTGTAAACATTATGGAAAGTGAGAATAATCTGATTGTTGAAAATGCGATAGGTGGAAAAAATTATTATCTGTTTTGGAATAAGAATAGCCGGCAGGGCATTTTTGCCGAAATCAATTCCGTTGACCCGAATATCGTCCCCATGCTTATTGTTAGAGGAATGTCTCAGGATATATGTGTCGAATGGTGGGAAGTCATGCTAATCAAAGCAAGGTGTGAATACCTTGAGAATCAGGGACAGATTGTTCAAGACCCACTCAAACGACTTAATGAACAATTGAACGAAAACGATAATCCGGTAATTATTTTGAATTATCTGAAAAAAGATAGGTTTTGGGATTCCGGGACGGACCTTTCGTCCTATTTTCGGGACGAAAGGTCTGTCCCGGAATCCCTATTTTAGGGCACTATTCAATTCGAAGTACAAATAATCATAATGCACTTTGTCGTCTCCCGAAGCAGAATGGCGTCTATTCTTCAGTAGCTCTTTCAGTTTTACCAATTGCCCGTAATACAAAGTTTTAGAACTGATCCCCAAATCCGATATTTTGGTATTGGCAGACATTTGCCGGGCATGCCGGTGATACTCGTAGCAATAACACGGCAAATGGTCTTCAGTCAATAATTCCAAAGAGAGCCCTTTCGACTTCTCCGCATCCTTCGTGAGTTCCAGTTCTTTTAACAAATATTGCACATAAGCGTATTGCAGGTTACGGTCGTAATAATCCAAGGCTTTCCCTTGTTCGGTCTTATTCCATACCCCCTGATACAAATCGTTCAGGTATTCCTTCTGGGTATAAGGCCGCTCGGAATATTTGGCATTCATGCCCACTTTTCCGAGTGTAGAACTGTTCAATAGATTACGAAGCAGATTTGCCTGCAAATTAGCGACCATATCATTATTCGGTTCGAAAAGGGTCATAATTTCTTTCTTCGCCATCCATTTGGGTTGTTCTTTAAATTCGTCGAAGAAAAATTTCACGACCTCTTTCTGTTTCTCCCTGGACACGGGTACAAATCCTTTCTGCTCATCTCCGGCTACCGGATGGTTGAGATACAGCCCTCCGATGTAGGCCATACAATGTCCCATATACCTTTGGTATTGTTTGGTCAGTTCGTAATATAACTCACTGGTCTGATCATAAGGCCGATTTTCAATTGCACTCCATTCCACCAGATGGTCCATGATATACCGCAGGTTCTTAATCCCATACCGGCTGGCTTTCACCGCATCGTCCCCGAGCGATTCCGACTGGGAAGCGGGATCCAGGGTTCCCAGGATTTGCTGTTCACCATAGGTATACATCGGGTCGCCCGCTTTTTCCTGAATCCATTTATTCAGAGTAGCATATTCGTCGGCCGGTGTTTCGGCATCGTAAATCGGAGCATATCCCAATTTGATCATAAAGATATCGTACACACCCAACAGGGGCGGAATCAAGCGTACATTTTTATCTTCAGGCTGTGCCACATAATTATTCCGGGCGTAATCCATGATAGAAGTCGTCGTTCCGTATTTTGCAGTAAAAGCGGGGGAACGGAGCGAATCCACCGGTATCGAATAAGAAGCCCTCATATTATGCATCAATCCCAGCGTATGTCCGATTTCGTGTGAGGCGACATAGCGCAGGCTCGCTCCCATCGTTTCTTCGTCGAAAACGGCAGCCCGGGCTTTCGGATCGACCTGAGCTGTCTGAACAAACTTCCAGTTGTGCAACAATTTCAACACATCGTGATACATATACACCGATGCCTGAATAATTTCACCTGAACGGGGATCGGTCCAGGACGGTCCCATCGCATTGGCCACCGTCGTCGTCGCATAGCGGAAACAGGAATAACGGATATCGTCGGGATCGAAATCGGGATCATCGGTCGGGAAATCACGGGCAACGATAGCGTTTTTGAAACCGATCGCTTCGAAAGCAGGTTGCCAGTCCTCGATACCCAATTTGATATATTTTTTCCATTTAGCCGGCAGGGCGTTATCCACATAAAAAACAATCGGTTTAGCCGGCTCTACCAATTCCCCTTTTTTATACCGTTCCAGTTCTTCGGGTTTAGGTTCCAAACGCCAGCGATTGACATAAGCGATCTTCTCGCTCTGATCTTTTTCGGTGGAATACAACACTTTCCGATCGGAGAAATACCCCATCCGGGGATCGAGTAAACGAGGCCGCATCGGCTCATCCGGCAGCTGTATCATCGACAAATGGACGATAGCCGTAAAAGGAGTACCGTTGACCGTATAGGCCACCCGGCTTTTTACAGAAATATTCTGCGGGAAAGCCTTGAAATCGAGGATCGACGACAGATCGGCCTTAAAAACCCCTTTCATCTTTTTCATACCGAACAAAGCATCGAAGGGAGAGGCAGGAATAAAAGGACTTACCGGCCGTTCGTCGGCACAAAACAATTTAGTGGCATCGATCACCATCGCACTCGAATCTTTACTGAATGCTTTGATCGGAAAAGCCCGGATGACCGGTTTCAGATTGTTCCGTTCCATAGATATTGCAATCGGTTCGTTTTCATCACATACCGATCTGCTGATCACATTATGGAGATAGACTTTTTCCTCATCGCAGCTCCATTCCACCAGCATCGGATCCTGAGGCATCTGTCCGGCCACCACATCCTTATTGTCGCTGATCTCCGCCACCCTACCGGCGAACAACATCGGTTTTCCCATCAACTTCACCGGTATTTCCATATAGAATGTACTTTTCACCATATGTAAGGTGATCAGTCCCTTCTTCGTGCGGGCTTCTTTAGTAATCACCTTATCATAGCTTTTGTCCTCCGTTTTTTCTTTCTTCAAGGCGTCGGCCAAAGCCGGAGTCGTCTCTTGCTTTTTACGTTTCTTCTTAAAATCATTGGCATTGGCCGATAAACATACAGCCAATAAAAGAATCACGAAATAAAAAAATCTGTTTTTCATACTTCTCGTTTTATTAATATTGATCATTTCCTATTGCCTGAATATCCACTCCATACACTTCTTTCAGTTGATTTACCAATAAATGGTATTTATCTTTCAGCCGATCGTACGGAGCGATCAATGCCTCCATTTCCGCAGTTGTATGGGTCGTAACCATATCGATAAATTGATTGATATCCAGCGTTTTGTTAGGAGCCATACAGTAGTTGGTCCCATTATCGGCCGTCCGGTCACGGTCCCAGAATCCATATTTCTTCATATCGATCTCATCGGGTTTGAGCCCGCTATTCCCATCCACCAACTTCAGATTTCCCCCGTAATAATCCTCGCTGATATTCCAGAAAGCTTCGGGAAGATCCATCATTTCATTATTGTATAAAAAATTCGCCCAGAAAGCAGCCTGTACCTTTCCTCTCAATTCAAGCAGGCTATCGGCCGGAATCTCACCTATCCCGTTACGGATTCGACCGATTCCCAGAAAACTCAAGCCTGCTGTCGCCGGTTCATCCGGGTACCATACACCATTTTTAAGCACTTGCACTGAATCGGCCAGTAAAATCTTGAAGGGGAAATAATGTTTTTTAAAATCATCGGTATAATATTGGAACAAAACGTTGTCCAAATAGGCCAAACCTTCGTTCAAAGTAACCTTATCCGTTTGTTTTATCAATTCCACATCCAATACGGTACTCATATTCCATCGATAATCGACTTCCTCATAATCATATAAAATAAATACACCGTAGTCATGATAAAACCCATAAATAAAGTGATCCAGGGGGTCTTCACTATCTTCCACCTTGTACTTGGGCTCGTCTTCTTCTCCCTCGATATTCTCCTCTTTATAACAGGAACTCAGGAAAACACCTAACAGAATATATATCAACCATCTAGTTTTCATAACAATTATCGTTTTAAGTTAAAGGTTTCATTGTCGAGACTCATATGATCAATTTTCTCCGGTAACATTCTGATTCTCCCGTTGTGGACGGGGATTGTCGACCAGTGTCGGATCATATTCCACTACCGACCGGGGTAAAGGCAAGGTATAGGCCGGATCGTCTTTTTCGAGTACATATTTTTCAACGACATCGGGTTGCTTGATATCGGGTGTAAAGGTATGCTCTATCCGGGGCCGGTCCCAACGCCTCAGGTCGAACCAGCGATGAAATTCGAAGCTGAGTTCCCGCCGTCTTTCTTCCCTTACCCTCCGGATGACGTCTTCTTTAGTCACCGCTTGTACCTCTTCGTACACTTTCAGGCGTTTTTCCCGAATGGTTTTCAGATCCTGTAAAGCTTTGTCTTTATCTCCTTTCCCGGCATAAGCCTCTGCCCGGTTCAGGTAGGCTTCCGCTGTCCGGAAAGCATATCCGTATATGCCGGTAGTTCCCGAAGTTTCCGATTTTTGGGCCGTATAAACAGCTCTCCGTTTATAGAAGAAATGCGTCAATCTCCAGTCGTTATCCCCGTATAATGCCTGAAGATCGTCGGAAATCGGGAAATTACATTTGGCCAGCCAGGCATAATAACTCACCAGATAATAGCCATAAGTAAACAATATCTCAGGATTCTTTTCATTCAGAAAATAATCATCGTCGCTCATTGCCGACAAATCATAGAGCTGAGGTTGTGCAGCGATCACATACGTCGCATATTCGATGGCTTTATCATACTCTTTCTTATACAAGCTCACCCGGGAAGCCAACAAATACGTAGCCGGCAGGTTCCAGCGGAAACAGGTCTTCGTCAGGTTGGAGGCTTTGAAACAAGTAATCGCTTCTTTCAGATCGCTTTCTATCTGCCGATAGATTTCAGCCACACTCTCCCGGACAAACTTCCGGTCTTCCATCCCTACCACATCGTTGACCGGAACTCCGAGATCCGTTTCGGCCGTCGCCTGATTATAAGGTTGTCCATACAAATTCACCAGCATAAAATAACAATAAGCCCGCAAAGCATAAGCTTCTGCCTTCAAGTCTTCTTTCTCGGCCTTCGATCCGCTGATATCCCCGATATTATCCAGCGTAATGTTACAGATCAGGATAGAATGATAATATGTCTCCCAAGCCTTATCTTCACTGATCGCTCCGGAAACCGTCTGCTCCGGATCGGCCTGCCAGGTATAGTAGCCATAACCGCTGGCCCGGGTATCTCCCCCCAGAAAACTACCCTTGATATTTTCTTTCACATCGTCCGTCATGATGTCCAGGTAAGTATGTATCTGGGTTTCATCCCGGATATAGGCCTCACCGAAAAGGAACTCCCGGTAATCTTTGACCGACTTCGGAATAATCAAATCCTGTGATTTCTCTTCCAAAAAATCAGAGCAAGAGGAAAACAATATCAGTAATACCCCTAATAATCTTATATATCGTTTCATAGTCTGCTATTTAAAAAGTGATATCTAATCCCAAAGTATATGAAGAAGTCGGAGGTGTAGAAACTCCTCCCAAAGTCACCTGTTCCGGATCCTGTCCTTTCAATTTTTTATCGGCCAGTAACCAGAGGTTAGTCGCCTCGAAGCGCACAC
>ERZ779643.2398-NODE-2398-length-10850-cov-2.338861_pt1 | contig 10850 bp, 6 predicted proteins | sample MGYA00511564_ERZ779643 | MGnify/ENA primary metagenome ERZ779643 (study PRJEB29588, sample SAMEA2147114) | human gut metagenome | biome: human gut; feature: human-associated habitat; material: faeces | place: Denmark | collected 2008/2010 ... | reverse complement strand
CAACGACCCCCTGATTAACAGTCAGGTGCTCTAACCAACTGAGCTACTGAAGCAGTTTGGGGCGTTCCCCTCAATTGCGATGCAAAAGTAGCGGATATTTTTGAAATATGCAATTTATTGGTGAAAAAAATGACTTTAAAATGAAAAAATCATAAGCCGAAGGAATACTTGTCTCCATATTTTGCCACCGTATGGTTGAAATGATTAAATTTGCGGTATGAAAAAGATATTCTTAGCTGCGGGGCTGTGCTGCATGTCGGCCATTCCCGTGTCCGCCCAGAAGGACAGTAACCATAACTTCGAGATTTCAAAAAATCTGGAAATCTTTAATGACATTTATAAGCAACTGGATATGTTCTACGTCGATTCCTTGTCGGCCGATACGGTGATAGAGTGGGGAATAGATGCCATGTTGCGGCAGGTGGATCCTTTTACCATGTATTATCCGGAAGAAGGAATGGATGAGCTGAAAGAAATGACTACCGGGAAATATGCCGGAATCGGGGCGGTGATCCGGTTCTATAAGAAAGAAGACCGGGTGATGGTTATTGAACCCCAGGAAGACAGCCCGGCCATAGAAGCCGGAGTGAAAGGAGGCGACTTGATTCTGTCCATCGACGGAAAGGACATGAAAGGAAAGAGCACGCAGGAAGTAAGCGAAAACTTGCGGGGCGATGCGGGTACGACTTTTGAGCTGACCGTGAAGCGTGCCGGAGTGGAACATCCTTTGTCGTTCAAGATTACACGCCGGAATATCGCGATGCCTCCCGTGCCTTATTACGGAATGGTGTCAGACGGTATCGGTTATATTTATTTCGAACGTTTTGTCGACGGTTGTTCGCGCGATGTCCGCCGGGCCGTGGTCGATTTGAAGGAGCAGGGTGCCAAGGCGTTGGTGATAGACATGCGTGGCAATCCGGGCGGCCCGTTGAGCGAGGCCGTAGAGGTGACGAACCTTTTTGTGCCCCGCGGGCAGAAGGTCGTGTACACGAAAGGCAAGCTGGCTTCGGTCAATTCGGAACACTACACGAAGAAAGAACCCTTGGACGTGGATATTCCGGTGGCTGTGTTGGTGGACGGTTCTACGGCATCCTCGGCCGAAATCGTTTCCGGAGCTTGGCAGGATTGGGACCGTGCCGTGATAGTCGGTGAGCGTACTTACGGTAAGGGGTTGGTACAGATGATTCGTGAAGTGCCTTATCACGGAAGTCTGAAGGTGACGACGAGCCGCTATTATATTCCCAGCGGACGCTGTATTCAGGCGTATGACTATCGTCATTTGAATCCGGACGGCTCTGCGAAGACTTTGCCGGACAGCCTGACGAAAGCGTTCAAGACGGCCGGTGGCCGTGAGGTTCGCGACGGTGGCGGCATTAAGCCGGACGTGGTGATTACGCCGGACAGTCTTCCGTCCATCGTTTATGACATAGCCACTTCCGACGTGTTGCTGGACTACGTCAACCGTTATGTGCAGACGCACGCCACCATTGCGCCGGCCGGGGATTTTTCCTTGACGGATGCGGACTACGCTGATTTTGTGAAGATGGTGGAGGAGAGTGATTTTACTTATAAGCGTCGTACGGAGGAAATGATGAAATTGTTGGAGCGGACAGCTCGCTTCGAGGGATGCTATGAAGGGGCCAAGCCGGAGTTTGAGGCATTGGCTGCAAAGATGAAGGGCGGCGTGGCTGCCGATTTGGAGCTTCCGAAAAACAAGGGGGAAATCAAGTCGGTATTGGAAAGTGATATCGTAGCCCGTTATTATTTCAGGCGCGGGGTGGTCCAACAGCAATTGAAAGCGGATAAGGATTTGAAAACCGCTTTAGAGATTTTGACGGATACGGAACGCTATGAAAGTTTGCTTAAACCGGTGAAAAAATGAAAAAGAAAAGGGCGAATCCCAACAAGGGCATCATGTTCGGTATTATGGCTATGGCCGTAGTCGTGCTGGCGGTTGTCGTGTTCTTCTGGATGTGGTGTTTCCCTGACGGGACGCATGGAACGGAAGAGACGCAGACGGAGTATCGGATATCGTTGGATGAAGGTTTCCGGGGCGATAGTGTGCAGCTTCAAATCAATGACAGCGTGGTGTTTAGCCGAAGGGTGGCCGCAGATTCATTGGAAGTCGTTGTGGCGGTACCCGATGAAGAGAATTTATTGATGGTGGTACGCCCGGAGGCAGATGCAGTCAGTTCGTTCGAATTGCCTTCGGAAGGCGGGCGTGTCGTGTTGCGAAACCATGACGAAACGGTGTCTATGGAAGCCTTTTGAACCGGATTTTCTCAAATGATATAAAATAACTGTTTGAAAGCTTGGCGGATTGATGCTTTTTGCCTACTTTTGCAGTTGTATGATGAAGTGAGGGGCTTGACAAGGCTCCTCACTTTGCATTTAATAGTGTAATCGCATGATAGAAAAGAGCATTGTAAAAGGGTTAGTGGAAGAATGGCTGGAGGGCCGGGATTACTTTCTGGTGGACGTGAGCGTGAGCGCGGACGACCGTATCGTGGTGGAGATAGACCACGCCGAAGGGGTATGGATAGAAGACTGCGTGGAGCTGAGCCGTTTCATCGAGAGCCGCCTGAGCCGTGAGGAAGAGGACTATGAACTTGAAGTGGGCAGTGCCGGTATCGGACAGCCGTTCAAGGTCCTGCAGCAATACGTGAACCATGTGGGGAGCGAGGTGGACGTGCTCACGGCCGACGGACGCAAGCTCCACGGGGTGCTGACGGCTGCCGGCCCGGAGAGTTTCGAAGTGACGATGAAGGTAAAGAAGAAGCTGGAGGGGGAGAAACGTCCCCGCCTGGTGGACGAAGCGGTTACACTGCGGTATACGGAAGTAAAGTACACGAAGTATTCAATAAGTTTTAAATAGAATCATGGCAAAGAAAGCAGAAACCATCAGTTTGATTGATACATTTGCAGAGTTTAAAGAGACGAAGAACATCGACCGCGCCACGTTGGTGAGCGTGTTGGAGGAGAGTTTCCGTAGCGTCATCGCCAAGCTCTTCGGCTCGGACGACAACTACGACGTGATCGTGAATCCGGACAAGGGCGACTTTGAAATCTACCGCAACCGTACGGTCGTGGCCGACGGGGAGGTGAAGGATGACAACCGGGAGATTTCCCTTACGGAGGCACGCCAGATTGACGAGGATTATGAAGTGGGCGAAGAGGTGAGCGAGAATGTGGACTTTGCCAAGTTCGGCCGCCGCGCCATCCTGACCCTGCGCCAGAGACTGGCCAGCAAGATTCTGGAGCTGGAGCACGACAGCTTATATAATAAGTATAAGGACCGTGTGGGCGAGATCGTGAGCGCGGAGGTATATCAGATATGGAAAAAAGAGATGCTTTGCGTAGACGACGAGGGCAACGAACTGATATTGCCCAAGACGGAACAGATACCTTCCGACTTTTACCGCAAGGGTGAGGCCGTGCGTGCCGTGGTGGCCCGCGTGGACAATACGAACAACAATCCCAAGATTATCCTGAGCCGTACCTCTCCCGTCTTTCTGCAACGTTTGTTGGAAGCCGAGGTGCCGGAAATACATGACGGCCTGATCACGGTACGCAAGATTGCACGCATGCCGGGAGAACGTGCCAAGATAGCCGTGGAGAGCTATGACGACCGCATCGACCCGGTGGGAGCCTGCGTGGGCGTGAAGGGAAGCCGTGTGCACGGCATCGTGCGTGAGCTGTGCAACGAGAACATAGACGTCATCAACTACACCGCGAACACCAAGCTCTTCATACAGCGCGCGCTCAGTCCCGCCAGAATATCGAGCATCAACGTGGACGAGGAGAACCACAAGGCGGAGGTGTTCCTCAAGCCCGAGGAGGTGAGCCTTGCCATCGGACGTGGCGGACTCAACATAAAGCTCGCGTCGATGCTTACCGAATACACCATCGATGTGTTCAGGGAGATTGACGACAATGAGGCTGACGAGGACATATATCTTGAAGAATTCTCCGATGAGATAGACCAGTGGGTTATCGACGCCATACGTTCCATCGGACTGGACACGGCGAAGGCTGTGCTCAACGCGCCCCGCGAGATGCTTGTCGAGAAGGCTGACCTGGAGGAAGAGACCGTCGACAACGTGCTCAGGATTCTCAAGGCGGAATTCGAGGGATAATGACACAGAGCGTAGCCCGCACTTATTGCCGGCTGCGCCTTACTGTTGTGAATCAGCTTATTGATTTTAAGTATATTAGAAGAAAGAACACAGAAATGCGCCGTCCGCACCGGACTGACAGGAAAAGTGCGGCGTGCGCGTCATGAAAATAATAAATATGAGCATCAGGTTAAATAAAGCATTACGTGAATTGAACATAGGACTCCAGACGGCAGTGGAGTTCCTTGAGAAAAGAAGTGAACTGGGCGAAGTGAAACCGGAGCCGAGCTTCAAACTCAACGATGAGCAGTATCAGGCTCTCATGCGTGAGTTCCAGCAGGACAAGGAGGTGAGGACGCAGGCTGAAAAACTTCAGTTGAAGAAACCGAAGGAGAAGAAGCGTGCGCAGGGACCGAAGGATCACCGTGCCGACAAACTTCTTTCCACCGCCTCGCAGCAGCAGTACAAGCCATTGGGCAAGATAGATCTCGACAGCATAAACAAACCAGCTGCCGCGAGAAAAGCCTCTGTGCCTGATGCGGAAAAGGAAAAGGAACACAAGACTGATGCCGGCAGTCAGGTGAAATCCGTTGATAAAAACCTATCTGAACCAACCCAGACAATTAATGCTCCAGCTGAGGCTGCCCCGCAGGCTGCCGCAGACACGCGCGTTGATGACACTGAAAAAAATAATACCGACAACGTGATTGAAGTAAAGAAGACAGAAAAGAACAACGTGAAGAATGAGCCGGGAGTCGGGAAGACTGAGCCGGAGAAGAAGGAGACTTCCGCAAGACACAACACCGCGGAGGGCACTAAAGCCTCCACAAACATATTCACGACCAAGAGTGAGAAGAAAATCCTGAATGCCACAAAGGTGAATGTGCTCGGGCGTATCGACCTCGACGCGCTCAACCAGAGCACCCGTCCGAAGAAGAAAACAAAGGAGGAGAAACGCAAGGAACGCGAGGAGAAGGTGATGCAGCAGCGTGGCGAGAAGAAGAAACGCGAGCGCATCAACAAGGTGAGAGTCGACATCAACGCCGCATCACAGCAGGAAGCGCAGCGCGCGGCGGACAACAAGTCGGGCTCCGGTAAGAAAAAGAAGAACAAGAACCGTAACCACAAGCCCATCGAGGTGAACGAGGAGGACGTCGCACGTCAGGTTAAGGAGACGCTCGCAAGGCTCACCAACAAGCAGAACCAGAACAAGAAGGGCGCCAAATACCGCAAGGAGAAGCGCGAGGCTGTGCAGGAGAAGCTCAATGAGGAGCGTCTTGAGGAGCGCAAGGAGAGCAAGGTGCTCAAGCTGACGGAATATGTCACCGTGAGCGAACTTGCCAACATGATGAACATCTCCGTCAACCAGGTCATCGGAACCCTTATGAGCGTGGGCATCATGGTGTCCATCAACCAGCGTCTGGACGCCGAGACCATCAACCTCGTAGCCGAGGAATTCGGCTTCAAGACCGAATATGTGAGCGCTGAGGTGCAGGAAGCCATCACCGAGACCGAGGACGACGAGAACGACCTTCTGCCGCGCGCGCCAATCGTGACGGTAATGGGTCATGTGGACCACGGCAAGACCTCGCTGCTCGACTACATACGCAAGACAAACGTCATAGCCGGAGAGGCGGGCGGAATAACGCAGCACATTGGTGCCTACAACGTGAGACTGGAGGACGGCAGACGCATAACGTTCCTCGATACTCCGGGACATGAGGCGTTCACAGCTATGCGTGCGCGTGGTACTCAGGTAACTGATATAGCCATCATCATCATCGCTGCGGACGACAGTGTGATGCCTACCACCAAGGAGGCGATAGCACATGCGCAGGCTGCGAACGTGCCGATGGTGTTCGCCATAAACAAGATTGACAAGCCGGGAGCCAATCCCGACAAGATAAGGGAGGACCTCGCCAACATGAATCTGCTTGTAGAGGAGTGGGGAGGAAAGTACCAGTGTCAGGAGATAAGCGCAAAGAAGGGCATCGGAGTAAAGGAACTGCTCGAGAAAGTGCTGCTTGAGGCGGAGATGCTCGACCTTAAGGCGAACCCCGCGCGCAAGGCAACCGGATCAATCATCGAGTCGTCTCTCGACAAGGGACGCGGCTACGTGTCTACCGTGCTCGTGTCAAACGGTACGCTGAAGGTGGGCGACAATGTCATCGCGGGAACCAACTACGGACGCATCAGGGCAATGTTCAACGAGCGTAACAGCCGCATTGAGAGTGCCGGACCGGCTGAGCCGGCAATCATCCTCGGTCTTAACGGCGCGCCGACAGCAGGCGACACGTTCCATGTTCTGGACACAGAGCAGGAGGCACGCGACATTGCCAACAAGCGTCTGCAGCTCCAGCGCGAGCAGGGACTGCGCACACAGAAGCGTCTTACGCTCTCCGACATAAGCCACCGCATAGCCCTCGGCTCGTTCAAGGAGCTCAACATCATCGTCAAGGGCGACACCGACGGAAGTATAGAGGCGTTGAGCGACTCGTTCATAAAGCTGTCCACGGAGAAGATAAAGGTGGATGTCATCTACAAGGCTGTGGGTCAGATATCAGAGAGCGACGTCACTCTGGCAGACGCTTCCGACGCCATCATCGTGGGATTCCAGGTGCGTCCGTCGGCTGCGGCGCGCAAGCAGGCTGAGCAGGACGGCGTGGAGATAAACACCTATTCAGTCATCTACGATGCCATAGACGATGTGAAGTCGGCTATGGAAGGCATGCTTGAGAAGGTGAAGAAGGAGATTGTCACCGGACAGGTGGAGGTGCGCGAGGTCTACAAGATATCGAAGGTGGGCACGGTTGCCGGCGCTTATGTCACCGAAGGAAAGGTTCACCGCACCGACCGCGCACGTGTCGTACGCGACGGCATCGTCGTACACACCGCGGACATCAATGCCCTGAAGCGTTATAAGGACGACGTGAAGGAGGTGGCAGCCAACTTCGAGTGCGGTATAAGCCTTGTCAACTTCAACGACATTCAGGTGGGCGACATCCTCGAGACATTCACCGAGATAGAGGTACAGCAGAAACTCTGACGCCCCGTTCCGCGTGTAATCGGCTTGAAAAGATAAATAAAGATATCATACTGTGCCGGGAAAACGTTCCGTGAGGATGGTTTTTCCCGGCTTTTTTATTACGGAAAGACGGCTGTCCAGCCGATTTATGACGGAATAAATGATTCTTCCGTTGCTACGGACAGGTATCGCGCGCTTAGTGTTGGCGTGGCGTCGCACCGCCCTTCCGTAATGGGCGTCACCTCCGGGTGTGTCGGATAGCAATGAGAAAAAATACTTTCATTCATCCGCTGGCGTTGTTCCTGAACGTAGCGGACAAAACACAGAAAACATATATGACATATGAGTAAGTCAGAAATTTCCTTTTCGCTTTTTCCGCACGGTTACGCACAGGTGCGCACATGGCTGATGCCGTTTCTTCTCCTTGTGCTTTCAGCGCGTGCGTATGCCGGCAGTCTGCCGGTGATATACATCGACACGCCCGGCTCTTCGGCGATAACCTCACGCGACAAATGGACGGAAGGATGCCGCATGAGGATAGTGATGCCCGATGGAACCGAGGATTTCTGCTCAAGCGACGTTGATGTGAAGGGTCGGGGACACTCCACCTTTACCAAACCGAAAAAGCCTTACGCCATCCGTCTCGACGGCAGACATCCCCTTCTCGGCATGGCTCCGGGCAAGCGGTGGGCACTGCTCGCCAATTTCATGGACCACAGTCTGATGCGCAACATGCTCGCCCTCGAGCTCGCGCGCCGCACCTCTCTTGCATGGACACCTGACTGTCGGCAGGTGGATGTTGTGGTGAACGGACAGCCGCAGGGCTGCTATCTGCTTTGCGAACAGATAAGGGTGGCGCGCGGTCGCGTTGAAATCGACGAAAAACGCGGATTCCTTTTCGAGCTCGACAGCTACGACGACGGCTCTCCTCGATTCCATACCGCTCACCGGAGGCTGCCCGTCAACATCAAGTCTCCCGACCCGCCGACCTCCGACATGATGGAAAAAGCCCGTCGGATGTTCGATGAAATCGAGCAAAAACTCTATTCCCCACATCCCGACATGAACGGTATATACGACAGATATATTGACTCCACGTCGTTCGCCGACTGGTGGCTGGTGCACGAGATAGCGCAGAACGCCGAGCCTAACGGTCCCCGCAGCTGTTACATGTATTGCGGCGAGGACGGCAGACTCACTGCCGGACCTGTCTGGGACTTCGACCTTGCCTTCATCTCTGTGGGCGTTGACGCGGGAGGCGACCTCCGTCCGTCGCGCCTCAACCGCAAGGATGTGCGGCTGCTTACCACAGACAGCCTCTACAACCGCAACGCCCTGTGGTTCGACCGTCTGCTTTCCGACCCGCAGTTTGTCGCTCTCGTGAGGCGTCGATGGCAGGTGCTGAAGGCTCAAATTCCCGATGTAATCGGCTGTTTTGACCGCTGGCGTGCAGAGATGGAGCTTTCCGCGCTTGCCGATGAACGCATGTGGGCATCGCTCGATCCCGCCCGTTTCGACACCTTTGTGTCGTTCCGCTCCTCGTGCGACAATCTTAGAAAGACTTTTCTCGTGCGCGTCAGTCGCATGGACGCCCTGCTCTCCACGCTCTGACATGCCTCCCGCATCCCTCCGCAGTCTTCCTGCCTGGCGTCCTCATCGCTCCGTTTCGTTCCATGGACAGGCTTGACGGCAACTTGTTTTTGTATTAATAAAAGACCGATGAAACCGTAAGAATCTGCATAAATATACGTTTCGGAAAGTAAAAAAACACTACAACAGAAAATCGTGAAATAGAAATGCGATTACCCTTTCGTGTCACTCACAGCCCGCGAAAGAGCCTTTCTCATGGCGTCATGATACTGTCTGATAGTCCGAAATGTGCGGTCTCATCACCCGAAGAGCCTTTCCAGCATTGTGAAATGTGCTCTTCCACTTCACAGAAAAGCCTCTTTCATGACGCAATAAAGGCTCTTCCGTGATGTCATAAAGCCTCTTTCGCAAGCCCGAACGTACTCTTCCGTCACACCGTAAAGCCCTTCTTGTCTGTCAGTATGTTATAAATGGCTGTATTACAACGCCTTATATAAACCGCCCGAAACTCGCGTATTTCCAGCCGCAAGCACTTTCCTCCGCAAATAAACGGCTCTCGTGGAGTTGACGCTGTATGAATATTCACTCCCCGGAGCATTTTCCGCATATTTATACAATCAAAGTATTGTCTTACATTATGATAGTCCATGCACATTCGTTATTGTCGTGTTGATGAATAAAAGGCGCGTGTTACAGTGTTCATACAGTCCGTTCCGCACAGCCGTATGCAAATGTGGGCACGCTAATGGAGAAGATGTGTGATAGTCATTGCGGTTTTACTCTGGGACAATGCCGTTTTTTCACATTCCCGGTTTTCTTTGAATCGCCATCACATACGTCTTGTTCCAAATACAAATATGCAGGGTTATATGCTTCGCTATGAAAGAGGTTGTAATATAGAAAGATGCCATGCGCAATTTATTTATAATGAAGTCGGTTTGCAATATTCCAAATCCGGCAGTTTGATATAATTTATCCGACATTTATTAAAGCGTGTGATTGATTTGGATAAAACATCGTTCCGGGTTTTGATTTTTTATGTTCCGTTTTTTGTTTTCATTCTTTTTATTCATTATCTTTGTAAACTTGCAGAGCGTGCATATCGCATGCGTACAAGACAACGAAACACAAATGGAGAAGATAAACAACAATCAGAATGAATATGTGCGCAAGGTGGCGGAGCAGAAGTATGCTTTCGGGTTCACCACAGACGTGCATACGGATATAATAGACAAGGGACTTAACGAGGACGTGGTGCGTCTCATCTCGCAGAAGAAGGGCGAACCGGACTGGATGCTCGACTTCCGCCTCAAGGCGTTCGAGTTCTGGAAGACACAGAAACAGCCGTCGTGGGGACACCTCCACCTGCCGGAGATAGACTATCAGGCAATTTCCTACTACGCCGACCCTATGGCGAAGAAGAAGGACGACGGCAAGAAGGAGATAGACCCGGAGCTGATGAAGACGTTCGACAAGCTCGGCATCCCGCTCGAGGAACGCCTTGCGCTCAGCGGTGTGGCGGTGGATGCCATCATGGACTCGGTGTCGGTGAAGACCACTTTCAAGGAGAAGCTCGCGGAGAAGGGCATCATCTTCTGCTCGATAGGCGACGCCATAAAGAACCATCCCGACCTCGTGCGCGAGTATCTCGGCTCGGTCGTGCCCTACAGGGACAACTTCTTCGCCTCGCTCAACAGTGCCGTTTTCAGCGACGGCTCGTTCGTCTACGTTCCCAAGGGCGTGCGCTGTCCGATGGAGCTGAGCTCCTATTTCCGCATCAACGCGCGCAACACGGGTCAGTTCGAGCGCACACTCATAGTGGCGGACGACGACTCCTACGTGTCTTATCTCGAAGGATGCACAGCCCCTATGCGCGATGAGAACCAGCTGCACGCGGCAATCGTGGAGATAGTGGTGAAGGACAACGCCGAGGTGAAGTACTCTACAGTGCAGAACTGGTACCCGGGCGACGAGAACGGACGGGGAGGAGTGTACAACCTCGTGACCAAGCGCGGCGACCTGCGCGGGGTCAACTCCAAACTGTCGTGGACTCAGGTGGAGACCGGTTCAGCCATAACGTGGAAGTATCCGTCGTGCATCCTGCGCGGCGACAACTCTCA
>ERZ779643.2393-NODE-2393-length-10860-cov-1.782045_pt1 | contig 10860 bp, 7 predicted proteins | sample MGYA00511564_ERZ779643 | MGnify/ENA primary metagenome ERZ779643 (study PRJEB29588, sample SAMEA2147114) | human gut metagenome | biome: human gut; feature: human-associated habitat; material: faeces | place: Denmark | collected 2008/2010 ... | reverse complement strand
CCGCCGCCGCCGGTGGCTACACCTTTGTAAACCTGATGCCCAACACAAAACCTGTCTGCTCTTCCGCCGCACAGGCTGTGATGGTGGAGCAGAAGGCTGCCGAGGTGGGGCTGTGCGATGCAAACCAGACCGTCTCCATCACCGAGAACTTTGACGGTGTGAGCATCGACCACCTCAAGACCCTGCCCGCCAGCGTGAAGTTCATCACCGAGGACGGCCACGGCGTGCAGGACAACGCCACCATGGCGCGGGCCTTTGCCATCTGCACCCAGAAGGACATCACCGTGATGAGCCACGCCGAGGATATGGAGATCAGCCCGTGGGACTACCGTCTGGCCGAGGATATCGAGACGGTGCGCAACTGCTGGCTGAGCGAGTACTACCAGACCCGGCTGCACATGTGCCATGTGTCCACCCGGGGCGCGCTGGACGCCATCCGCATGGCAAAGCTGCGGGGCGCACCCGTCACCTGTGAGGTGACCCCCCACCACCTGTGGTTCACCAACGACACCTGCGACTACCGGGTCAACCCGCCCATCCGCACCGCCGATGACGTGGAGGCGCTGGTGGAGGGCATCCGCACCGGCATTGTGGACGCCATTGCCACCGACCATGCACCCCACTCCGAAGAGGATAAGCTGAAGGGCATGGCCGGTATGGTGGGCAGCGAGACCGCCTTTGGCGTGTGCTACACAAAGCTGTGCAAGCAGGAGGGACTGCCGCTGGAGCTGCTGGTGCATCTAATGAGCACCCGCCCCGCCGAGATCCTGGGCCTTGCCAAGGGTCAGTTGGAGCCGGGCTTCGATGCCGATTTTGTGCTGGTGGATCTGGACACCCCCTACACGGTGGAAAAGGAAAAGCTGCACTCCAAGAGCCACAACACCCCCTTTGACGGTGCACAGCTCTACGGCAAGGTGTTTGCCACCATCAAGGCCGGTAAGATCACCTATCAGGCCGAGGAGTAAAAAGAACGAAACCCTCTCAGGTAAAGCCGTCAGGCTTTGCCTGAGAGTACGGAAAGCGGTTCGCATATTACGAAAAGAAACAGTTGCCCTCAAGAGAAAAAGCTCCCCCTTCGGGGGAGCTGGCGCGCAAGCGCCTGAGAGGGTTCTACAATACGACTTACAGGAGGACACCCAAATGACGAACATGGACAAACTGTACGAAGCTGTGGAAGCCCGCGGCCCGGTGTGCGTGGGTCTGGACACCGATTTCAGCTACCTGCCCGCCGATTTTGTGGACAGCACCCTGACCAAGGGCGAGAACATCGTGCGCTTCAACAAAAAGCTCATTGATGCCACCAAGGCTGTGGCAGGCTGCTACAAGGTGCAGATCGCTTATTATGAGTCGCTGGGCATGGAGGGCATGAAGGCCTACGCCGACACCCTGAAGGCTGTGCGCGAGGCCGGTGTGCCGGTGATCGCGGATATCAAGCGCGGTGACATTGCCAAGACCGCCGAGATGTACGCCATGGGTCACTTCACCGGCGATTTTGAGAGCGATTTCGTCACGCTGGCACCCTACATGGGTCTGGACTCCATCAGCCCCTATCTGCCCTACGCCGAAAAGCAGGGCAAGGGTATGTTCGTGCTCTGCCGCACCTCCAACGGCGGCGCCAAGGACTTTGAGTACGAGAAGCTGGCCGATGGCCGCCACGTCTACGATCTGGTGGGCGACAAGCTGAACGCTCTGGGCAAGGACTACATGGGCGAGCACGGCTACTCCTCCATCGGTCTGGTCATCGGCGGTACCCACATCGAGGAGGCCACCGAGATCCGCGCAAAGTATCAGGACAGCTTCTTCCTGATCCCCGGCTACGGTGCACAGGGCGGCAAGGCCGAGGATATTGCCCAGTACCTCACCAAGGGCAACGGCGGCGTGGTCAACTCCAGCCGCGGCATCCTGCTGGCTTACAAAAAGCAGCCGGGCGTTGCCTTTGACGAAGCCGCTTACAACGAGTGTGTGAACATGAAGGAGGCTATTGCTCATGCGTGCAGCCTGCTGTGAAGCCACCGTCCTGCGCAATGAGGTCATTGCCCCGGACATCCGCCTGCTGACCGTGGTGTGGCCGGACCGTGACCATGCCCCCCACGCAGGCCAGTTCTTCACCCTGCGCTCCTGGGGCGCAGACGAAGCACCCTTCCTGTCCCGTCCCATCAGCGTGCACCGCTGGAACCCGGACAGCAGCACCATCGAGTTTTTGTATCAGGTGGTGGGCGAGGGCACCGAGAAGCTGGCGCAGCTCAAGCAGCAGGATACCTTCCAGCTTACCGGCCCCATGGGCAATGGCTTTGATGTGCCGGATATCCTGAGCAAGTACAAAAAGATCGCCGTGGTAGGCGGCGGCATCGGCACTGCGCCCATGTTCCAGCTTACCCGCGAGCTTGCCGCTGCCGGGGTAAAGCCGGATGTGTTCTTCGGCTTCCGCGACACGCCCTACTGCATGGAGGAGTACCGTAGCATCGCAAACCTCGTCAAGGTGTCTACCGACACCGGTGCGGTGGGCTTCCACGGCTTTGTCACCCAGCTGTACGACCCCGCCGATTACGACGTGGTGCTGGTGTGCGGCCCCACCGTGATGATGAAGAACGCCGCCCGCCTGTGTGCCGAAAAAGGCACCCCCTGCTTTGTGAGCATGGAAAAGAAGATGGCCTGCGGCATTGGTGCCTGCCTTGGCTGCACCTGCGAGACCAAGGGCGGCGAGGGCAAGAGCGTGTGCAAGAACGGCCCTGTATTTGATGCAACGGAGGTGTTCTTCTGATGGCAGACCTGAAAACCAACCTGCTGGGCTTTGTGATGAACAGCCCGGTCATCGGCGCATCCGGCACCGTGGGCTACGGTGTGGAGTACGAGGAACTGGCCGATTTTGCTAAAATCGGCGGCATCTCCGGCAAGGGGCTTACCCTGTACGGCCAGTACGGCAACAAGGGCGAGCGCCTGTGGGAGACCCCCTCCGGCCTCATCAACAGCATCGGCCTGCAGAACCCCGGCGTGCAGCACTTTATTGACGTGGAGCTGCCCGAGATGCTGGAACTGAAGCAGAAGTACGGCACGGTGGCCATTGCAAACCTTGGCGGCCACAGCGAGGAAGAGTATGTGGAAGGTGCCGCGATGCTGAGCGACAGCGCAGTGGACATCGTGGAGCTGAACATCTCCTGCCCCAACGTCAAGGTGGGCGGCATGGCCTACGGCGTAAAGGCCGAAGCCGCCGGCGAGGTGGTGCGCATGGTGCGCGCTGCCTGCAAAAAGCCCTTGATGGTCAAGCTGAGCCCGCAGGCCGAGAGCATCCCCGAGATGTGCAAGGCCGTGGAAGCTGCCGGTGCGGATGCCATCAGCCTGACCAACACCTTCCAGGCCTGCGCCATTGATCTGGAAAAGCGCCGCCCGGTGTTCAACAACATCTTTGCCGGTCTGTCCGGCCCGGCGGTGCGCCCCATCGCCCTGCGCATGGTATGGCAGGCCGTGGGGGCTGTAAACATCCCGGTGGTGGGTCTGGGCGGCATTGCCACCGGCCGTGACGCACTGGAGTTCATCATGGCCGGTGCCACCGCAGTGCAGGTGGGCGCTGCAAACTTTGCGAACCCCCGCGCCATGGAGACCATTGCGGACGAGATGGCCGCATGGATGGACAAGAACGGCGTGAAAACGCTGGACGAGATCCGCGGCTGCGCCCGTCATGCAGAATAAAAACTGATATATCCATAAAATATCTACAATTATGCGCATAAAATAAAACTTAACGCATAAATTTGCAAATGCCGTAAAAGCGTGGTACAATACCACCCAAAGGAATATACACCACTGAAAAGAGAGGGAGAAGTACAATGAGTGAAGCACTTGAAATTCTGAAGAGCTGTGACGCATTTCTGGAGGGTCACTTCCTGCTGTCCTCCGGCCGGCACTCCGGCGCATACTGCCAGATGGCTTATCTGCAGCAGTACCCGGACCGCTGCGCCGAGGTGATGAAGGCTGTGGCCGACAAGGTCAAGGAGATGGACGTGGATGTGATCGTCGGCCCGGCCATGGGCGGCATCGTGTACGCCTACGAGCTGGCCCGCCAGACCGGCAAGCGCGCGATCTTTACCGAGCGCGTGGACAACGTGATGTGCCTGAAGCGCTTTGCCATCCATCCGGGTGAAAAGTGCATCATCGCAGAGGACGTGGTGACCACCGGCATCTCCTCTCTGGAGACCAAGCGCGTCATCGAGGAGAACGGCGGCATCTGCGTGGGCATCACCTGCGTGGTGGACCGCACCAAGCCCGAGGCTCCGTCTCCCATCCCCATTCTGGCAAGCGCCCTGAAGCTGGACCTGCCCAACTATACCCCGGAGGAGTGCCCCATCTGCAAGGAGGGCAAGCTGCCGCTGGTGCATCTGGGCAGCCGCAAGATGAAGCAGGAAGCAAAGCAGACCCTGTAAACTGAAAGCTTTTGTTGAAACGAGGAAAACTATGAACGCATATCTTCTTTTGGCAAACGGCATGGTCTTTGCCGGACAGTCCGTGGGCGCGCAGGGCGTGACCGTGGGCGAGGTGGTGTTCTCCACCGGCATGGTGGGCTTTCAGGAGACCCTGACCGACCCCAGCTACTATGGCCAGATCATCACCCAGACCTATCCCCTCATCGGCAACTACGGCATGAACCACGATGATATGGAGTCCGACCGCATCTGGGCAAAGGGCTACATCGTGCGCGAAGCCTGCACCACCCCCTCCAACTGGCGCTGTGAGGAGACGCTGGACAGCTTTTTGAAAAAGAACAACACCATCGGCATCGAGGGCATCGACACCCGCCACCTGACCCGCATCATCCGGGAGAGCGGCGTGATGAACGGCGCCATCCTGACTACCTTCGACCCCGCCGATCCGGCCAATAAGGCCGAGACCGAGGCCCTGCTGGCTGAGATCCGCGCCTACGCCGTGACCGACGCTGTAAAGAACGTGACCTGCGCCGCACCCGAGGTGTTCAACCCGGAAGGCGAGACCCACATCGTGCTGATGCACTACGGCTGCAAGCGCAATATTGTGCGCTGCCTTGTCAAGCGCGGCTGCAAGGTGACCGTGATGCCCGCCTTTGCAACGGCGGAGCAGATCAAGGCTCTTGCCCCGGACGGCATCATGCTGTCCAACGGCCCCGGCGACCCCGCCGAGCCGGTGGAGATCATCGAGAACCTCAAGCACATCTTTGAGTTGAACATCCCCACCTTCGGCATCTGTCTGGGTCACCAGCTGTCCGCACTGGCAGCCGGTGCCAAGACCATGAAGCTGAAGTACGGCCACCGCGGTGCCAACCAGCCTGTGACCGACTTTGAGTCCGGCCGCACCTTTATCACCAGCCAGAACCACGGCTACGCGGTCGTGGGCGAGGAACTGCCCGCCGAGATGGGCGAGGTGGCACAGGTGAACGCCAACGATGGCACCTGCGAGGGCATCAAGTACAAAAAGTGGAACTGCTTTACCGTGCAGTTCCACCCGGAAGCAAACGGCGGCCCCAAGGACACCGAATTCCTGTTCGACCGCTTCCTGAACAACGTCAAAGCAGCAAAGGAGGCACGCTGAAATGCCGAAGGACCCCAGAATCAAAAAGGTGCTGGTCATTGGCTCCGGCCCTATCATCATTGGTCAGGCTGCGGAGTTTGACTACTCCGGCACGCAGGCCTGCCGCGCCCTGAAAGCAGAGGGCATCGAGACTGTTCTGTTGAACTCTAACCCCGCTACCATCATGACCGACCCGGATGTGGCCGACCATGTGTATATCGAGCCCATGACGCTGGAAGTCGTGGAGCGCATTCTGGACATCGAAAAGCCGGACTCCGTGCTGCCCAACCTCGGCGGTCAGATGGGTCTGAACCTGTCCATGGAGCTGGCACGCTCCGGCTATCTGGATCGCACCGGCATCCGTCTGCTGGCCTGCAATCCCGAGACCATCGACCGTGCCGAGGACCGCGAGCTGTTCAAGGAGACCATGGAAAAGCTGCACCAGCCCATCATCCCTTCTGAGGTGGTGGAGAACCTGCAGGACGCACTGGACTGCGCCGACCGCATCGGCTACCCGGTCATCGTGCGCCCGGCCTTTACCATGGGCGGCACCGGCGGCGGCATCTGCGAGACCCGCGAAAAGCTGATCGAGATCGGCACCAACGGCCTGCGTCTTTCCCCCATCCATCAGATCCTGGTGGAAAAGTGCATCGCCGGCTGGAAAGAGATCGAGTACGAGGTCATGCGCGACCACAAGGGCAACGTGATCACCGTATGTAACATGGAGAACCTCGACCCCGTGGGCATCCACACCGGTGACTCGGTGGTCGTGGCTCCCTCCCAGACCCTGACCGACCACGAGTACCAGATGCTGCGTACCGCTGCACTGGATATCATCACCGAGCTGGGCATCGAGGGCGGCTGCAACTGCCAGTTTGCTCTGAAGCCGGACAGCTTCGACTACGCGGTCATCGAGGTCAACCCCCGTGTGTCCCGCTCCTCCGCGCTGGCCTCCAAGGCCACCGGCTACCCCATCGCCAAGGTGGCCACCAAGATCGCCATCGGCTACACGCTGGACGAGATCACCAACGACGTTACCGGCAAGACCTGCGCCTGCTTCGAGCCTGCACTGGACTACATCGTGGTCAAGTACCCGAAGTGGCCCTTTGATAAGTTCGTCTACGCCGACAAGTCTCTGGGCACCCAGATGATGGCCACCGGCGAGGTGATGAGCATCGGCAACAGCTTCGAGGCTGCCATGATGAAGGCAGTCTCCTCCATTGAGCTGGGCATGGACACCCTGACCCACAAGCCCTTTGAGGAGCTGACCGACGAGGAAGTGGTGGAGCACATGCACGTTCAGGACGCCGAGCGCGTGTTCTGCGTGTACGAAGCGCTGAAGCGCGGCATCGACCACAAGGTCATCTACGATATCACCAAGATCGACTGGTGGTTCCTTGATAAGATGCAGCATCTGGCAGATCTGGAAAAGGGTTTGGCACAGTGCAACGGCCAGCTGTCTGTGGAGCAGTACAAGACTGCCAAGAAGTACGGCTTCCAGGATAAGACCATCAAGCGTCTGGCACAGGTAGACAAGCTCCCCGTGGAGAACTACCGCGCCGGCTTCAAGATGGTAGATACCTGCGCTGCCGAGTTCTCTGCCAACACCCCCTACTTCTACTCCACCTACGACGGCGACAACGAGGCTGCAAGCTTCATCGCCGAGAAGGAAGCCGAGACCGCAGCCAAGGGCGAGCCCAAAAAGAAAAAGGTTCTGGTCTTTGGCTCCGGCCCCATCCGCATTGGTCAGGGCATCGAGTTCGACTACTGCTCTGTGCACTGCGTATGGACGCTGAAAAAGAACGGCTGCGAGGCCATTCTGGTCAACAACAACCCCGAGACCGTTTCCACCGACTTTGATACCGGCGACCGCCTGTATTTCGACCCGCTGAACCCGGAGAGCGTGGACAACATCATTGCCACCGAAAAGCCGGATGCCTGCGTGGTGCAGTTCGGCGGACAGACCGCCATCAAGCTGGCTAAGCACATGGACGAGATCGGTCTGCCCATTCTGGGCACCCCGGCGGACGCCATCGACGAAGCCGAGGACCGCGAGCGCTTTGACGAGCTGCTGGAGCGCTGCAACATCCCCCGCGCCCCGGGCCGTACCGTGTTCAATCTGGACGAGGCTCTGGCCGCTGCCGAGGAGATCGGTCTGCCGGTGCTGATGCGCCCCTCCTATGTGCTGGGCGGTCAGAACATGATCGTGGCCTACAACAAGGCGGATATCATCGAGTATATGGGTGTTATCACCGAGCACGTTGACATGGATCATCCGGTGCTGCTGGATAAGTACATCATGGGTACCGAGTGCGAGGTGGACGCCATCTGCGACGGCGAAAACTTCCTGATCCCCGGCATCATGGAGCAGGTGGAGCGCACCGGCGTGCACTCCGGCGACTCCATCTGTGTCTACCCGGCACAGCACCTGACGCAGGACGAGATCGACACCATGGTGGACTATACCGGCCGCTTTGCCCGCGAGCTGCACGTCACCGGTCTGGTCAACGTGCAGTACGCCGTCTCCCATGGCCGTGTGTACGTCATCGAGGTGAACCCCCGTTCCTCCCGTACCGTGCCTTACATCTCCAAGGTCACCGGCGTGCCCATGGTGGATCTGGCCGTGCGCTGCTGCCTGGGCGAGAAGCTCGTCGATATGGGCTACGGCACCGGCCTGCACCCCAACGCCCCCTATGTGGCCGTCAAGGTGCCTGTGTTCAGCTTTGAAAAGCTGCACGCCGTGGATACCCAGTTCGGCCCCGAGATGAAGTCCACCGGCGAAGTGCTGGGCATTGCCCCCAACTACCACGATGCCCTGCTCAAGGGCCTTATCGGCGCGGGCTACACCTTCAAGACCCCCGGCCCTGCAAGCTGCTGCATCTTCACCGTGAAGGACAGCGACAAGCCCGAGTTCGTGGATATTGCATGGAAGCTGAAGGATATGGGCTATAAGCTCTACGGTACCTCCGGCACCTGTGCATGGCTCAACAAGCACATGGTCCCCTGCAACGAGGTGCGCAACATGTCCGGCGAGTCGCCCAACATCGTGGACCTGCTGCAGAGCGGTCTGGTGGACTATGTGTTCTCCACCAGCGCCAAGGGCCGTGACCCCAAGCGCGATTCCGTCCGCCTGCGCCGCAAGGCCGTGGAGCTGAGCATCCCCTGCATCACCGCAGTGGACACTGCCGCCTCTCTGGTGGACTGCCTGCGCAGCGAGCACAGTCTGGCAAACATCCCGCTGGTGGATATCGCCACTCTGTACCGCGGCAAATAAGTCCTGAGACCCGCATAAAATAGTTCTGTACAGCGCCTGCCGAAACGGTGGGCGCTGTATTTGTGCGGGGTGCACGGAACTAAATATAGTTCGTGTGCAATAAGATACATTTCGTGCGCAATCCATCGAAAACAGTACGAGAAATATGTTATACTCAACAACGCAAAATTTGCCAAAAGACGTTACTTTTGGACATTCCAGGAGGATATCGATACATGACCCGTTCCCAGATGATCGAAACCGTGGCACGTAAGACCGGCTTTACTGAAGCTCAGGTCGAGACCACGATGGATGCAATGTTTGACCAGATCGCGGACTGCCTGCGCGCTGACGAAAAGGTGACCATCGCCGGCTTTGGCCGCTTTGAGATGCGTCCCCGCAAGCCGAAGGCTTACACCAACCCCAAGACCAAGGTCTCCAGCCGTCTGGAGTCCACCTCCATCCCCGGCTTCAAGGCCAGCGGCCGCTTCAAGCAGAAGCTGGAGGCCGGAAAGAAGAGCGTGGAAGAGACCGCCTGATCCTGCACACTGAGAACCGTACCCGTGACCCCGGGTGCGGTTCTTTTTGTTTCTCTGCTGACAAGCGCGGCATTTCATGCTATACTTGTTGCAACGAGAAAAAACGCCACAAAGAACGGAGTTGTCCAAATGCTTTACAGCGAGTTGCAGTGCAGCGAAGCCATCCACAAGGCCGTGGAGCGCATGGGCTTTGCCGAAATGACCGAAATTCAGGAAAAGACCATCCCCCTCATGCTGGCCGGGCATGATGTTATTGCCAAGGCACCCACCGGCACCGGTAAGACCTGTGCCTTCGGTATCCCGGTGGTGGAGCATATCCAGCCGGAAAACAAATATCCGCAGGCTGTTATCATGGCACCCACCCGGGAGCTTGCGCAGCAGATCGCGGAGGAGCTGACCAACCTCACCTACTTTATGCCAGAGGTGCAGGTGGCGTGCGTATACGGCGGTGCCAATATGGAAAAGCAGGCAAAGCGTCTGGCCGAGGGCTGCCAGATCGTGGTAGCTACCCCGGGACGGCTGATGGACCACTATAAACACCACAGCATTGATATCTCCCATGTGACCCAGATCGTGCTGGACGAAGCCGACGAAATGCTGAACATGGGCTTTTATAAGGATGTGCGCCACATCATCGAGATGATGAAGGCACGCAAGGCGCTGTCCATGTTCTCCGCCACCATCAGCCGCGAGGTGATGGATATCGGCTGGCTGTACCAGCACAACGCCGAGGAAATCACCGTGCAGCCCCGGGAGGAAAGCCAGCCCAAGATCACCCAGTATATGCTGGAGACCTCCGGCCGTAACAAGCTGTCGGATCTGGCACAGATCATCATTGGCGAGGGCTACAAGCGGGTGATGGTGTTCTGCGATACCAAGTTCAACACCGCCACGCTGGCAAACCAGCTGGCACGGTTGGGCTTCTCGGTGGACTGCCTGCACGGCGACCTCTCCCAGAAGGAGCGCAACCAGATCATGCAGAACTTCCGGGACGGCAAGCTGGCCATTCTGGTGGCTACGGACGTTGCTGCCCGCGGCATTGACGTCTCGGACGTGGATGCCGTCATCAACTACGATGTGCCCAGCGAGAACGAGCACTACACCCACCGCATCGGCCGCACCGGCCGCGCCAAAAAAGAGGGCGTGAGCTACCTGTTCTATGTGCCGGAGGAGAAAAAGCGGGTGCAGGAGCTGCTGCGCCTGACCCGCAATACCGACCTGTGCACCCCGGTGCACTTCGACTTCAACCACGAGCATATCGTGGTGGAGAAAAAGCAGGACAACGCCGACCGTTTCCAGATCAAGTGCTATTTTTAAAGGAAGGAGCTGCTGTACGACCTTGTGCGGCGGCTCTTTTTGCAAAAAGGCTTGACCTTCCCCTTTGTGGAAGGTGTAGAATACTCCCGTAAGGAGGGGGCGTGACCCATGAAGATCAACGAAGTGGAAGCCGCCGTCGGCGTGACCAAAAAGAACATCCGCTTTTACGAGGAGGAGGGGCTCATCAGTCCCAGCCGCGAGCCGGGCAACGGCTAC
>ERZ779643.2388-NODE-2388-length-10890-cov-20.355422_pt1 | contig 10890 bp, 9 predicted proteins | sample MGYA00511564_ERZ779643 | MGnify/ENA primary metagenome ERZ779643 (study PRJEB29588, sample SAMEA2147114) | human gut metagenome | biome: human gut; feature: human-associated habitat; material: faeces | place: Denmark | collected 2008/2010 ... | reverse complement strand
TAGAGCATCTGCCTTACAAGCAGAGGGTCGGCGGTTCGAATCCGTCAGCGCCCACCAGGTTAAAAGGTCTTTCAACAATCGTTGAAAGACCTTTTTGTTTTAATTAAAGCTAAATAATTCTCTGTTTTTCTGTTTTCTCGCAGGAATTCATTACCTTTGCACCCTATATTAATAATACGTATTGTTATGAATTTAGATTTATTGACTGCCATATCACCTATAGATGGTCGTTACAGGGGAAAAACAGAGCAACTCGCTAACTATTTTTCAGAGTATGCTCTCATTCGTTATCGTGTTCGCGTAGAGATAGAGTATTTCATTACTTTATGTGAGTTACCATTGCCACAGCTGGCTTCTTTCGATCAGTCGCTGTTTGAGCGTTTGCGTGACATCTATCGTAATTTCACCGAAAACGATGCTCAGCGTGTGAAAGACATTGAGAAGGTTACCAACCACGATGTGAAAGCTGTTGAGTATTTTATCAAGGAAGAGTTTGACAAGATTGGTGGCTTGGATGCCTACAAGGAGTTTATCCACTTCGGTTTGACATCTCAGGACATCAACAACACCAGTGTGCCTCTTTCTGTGAAGGAAGCTCTGGAAGAGTGCTTCTACCCTCAGGTTGAAGAGCTGATTGCCCAGCTTCAGACTTATGCTGATGAGTGGAAGGATGTACCTATGCTGGCTAAGACTCATGGTCAGCCTGCTTCTCCTACCCGTTTGGGCAAGGAAATCATGGTTTATGTATATCGTCTTACCGAGCAGCTTGATTCATTGAAGGCTTGCAAGTTTACTGCTAAGTTTGGTGGTGCTACCGGTAACTACAATGCTCATCATGTAGCTTATCCAGAGTATGACTGGAAGGCTTTCGGTAACAAATTCGTCAGCGAGAAGCTGGGCTTGGAGCGTGAGCAATATACTACTCAGATCAGCAACTATGATCATCTGGGTTCCATCTTTGATGCTATCCGCAGAATCAACACCATCATCATCGATTTGGACCGTGACTTCTGGATGTACATCTCTATGGATTACTTCAAGCAGAAGATCAAGGCTGGTGAGGTAGGTTCCAGCGCTATGCCACACAAGGTGAACCCTATTGATTACGAGAACAGTGAGGGTAACCTCGGTATTGCCAATGCCATCCTCCAGTTCCTGGCACAGAAGCTCCCGGTTAGCCGTCTGCAGCGTGACCTTACTGATAGTACCGTACTCCGTAATATCGGTGTGCCTCTCGGTCATAGCGTCATCGCCATCCAGAGCACATTGAAGGGCTTGCGTAAGCTCATCCTCCATGAGGAGAAGTTGCAGGAAGACTTGAATAATACCTGGGCTGTAGTAGCTGAGGCTATCCAGACCATCCTTCGTCGTGAGGCTTATCCACATCCATACGAGGCATTGAAGGCGCTTACCCGCACCAATACCCATATGACCGAGGAGACCATTCATGAGTTTATCAAGGGATTGAATGTAAGCGATAGCGTGAAGGCCGAACTGATGGCTATCACTCCTAGCAATTACACCGGTATTTAATCAAAAAGCAGTTTCCCTAACGGGCAGCCAAGGATATATCAAGACATATCATATATAACATAATTAATAATAATAGATTTATTAACCCGGCCGTGAGGCTTTTATATTGAATAAATTATGGATTCAGAGTTCGAAAACAAACCACAGAGTCAATCGTCTGAGAGCGAGAACACCCGAGAGGGCTTCAACGCAGGCGGTTATCAGAAGAGTTATCGTAGTGTAGGTCGCACACAGCGTCCACGTATTAACAGTCATCGCCCATCATTCAACAGCGATAGAAGTAGCAGCAGTAGCGAGGGTGGCTTCCGTCCGGAAGGCTTCGGTGCTGGCTTGCAGAGCAGTTCTACCAGCTCTAGCAGCGAGCGTCCACAGCGCAGCTATGGTAGCAGCCGTGGCAGCTATGGCAGCCGTCCACAGCAGGGTGGCTACAACAGTCGTCCTCGTTTCAATAATAACGCAGAAGGTGACGATCAGCATCCATCAACTGGTGGCTATCAGCCACGTCAGCAGGGTGGTTACAATGGTCGTCCTCAGCAGGGTGGCTATGGCAGCCGTCCTCAGCATGGCGGTTACAACAGCCGTCCTCAGCATGGTGGCTACAACAGCAACCGTGGTGGTTATGGCCGTCCTCAGCAGGGTGGTTACAATAGCAACCGTGGTGGCGGCTATGGTCGTCCACAGGGTGGTGGCTATGGCAACAACCGTGGTGGTGGCTTCCGTCAGCACACTCCAGGATACGATCCAAATGCTAAATATAGCATGAAGAAGCGTATCGAATACAAGGAGGAGAATATCGACCCAACAGAGCCATTGCGCTTGAATAAGTTCCTTGCCAATGCTGGTGTCTGCTCTCGCCGTGAGGCTGATGAGTTCATCCAGGCTGGTCTGGTAACTGTCAATGGTCAGGTAGTTACCGAGTTGGGTACCAAGATTCTTCGCACCGACGAGGTGAAGTTCCATGATGCAGTAGTATCTTTGGAGAAAAAGGTATATGTATTGCTCAACAAGCCAAAGGATTACGTGACAACCAGCGACGATCCTCAGCAGCGCAAGACTGTGATGGACCTCGTAAAGGATGTATGCCCTGAGCGTATCTATCCTGTAGGTCGTCTCGACCGTAACACAACAGGTGTACTCCTGTTGACCAACGATGGTGACCTGGCTTCTAAGCTGACTCACCCTAAGTTCTTGAAAAAGAAGGTATATCACGTACACCTCGATAAGAACCTCACTGCTCACGATATGCAGCAGATCAGCGAGGGTATCACTTTGGAAGATGGCGAGATCAAGGCAGATGCAGTAGCTTATGCTGACGATTATGACAAGTCACAGGTAGGTATCGAGATCCACAGCGGTAAGAACCGTATCGTTCGCCGTATCTTCGAGAGCCTCGGCTATCGTGTAACCAAGCTCGACCGTGTACAGTTTGCAGGTTTGACCAAGAAGAATCTCCGTCGCGGTGACTGGCGCTTCCTTACTGAGAAGGAGGTAGATATGCTCCGTATGGGTGCTTTTGAATAAGAAACAATAATATGAAGTTAAGGAGTTAAGGAGTTGAAAGGAGTTAAGACAAGTGTTATATTGGCTGAGAGTTTTTATTATGGTAGGAATTCTTGGTTTATAACTATTGTCTTAACTCCTTAACTCCTTAACTTCTTTAACTCCTTGAAGCATTAATATTAACAATGGAAAAAGTAAAAAGAACTAAAGTCGTTGACTTGCTCAAGAGCACTGCCTACGACTCAATCGTGAATGTTAAGGGATGGGTTCGTACCCATCGTAGTAGCAAAGCAGTCGATTTTATCGCTCTTAACGATGGTTCTACTATTAATAATATTCAGATAGTAGTCGACCCATCAAAGGTCGATGAGAATCAGCTCCGCCAGATTACCACTGGTGCCTGCATCAGCGTAGTAGGTACCTTGGTAGAGAGCCAGGGTGCCGGTCAGAGCGTTGAGATTCAGTGCGAAAGCATCGAAATCTACGGTCTCTGCGGCAGCGACTATCCAATGCAGAAGAAGGGACAGAGCTTCGAGTATATGCGTCAGTATGCTCACCTCCGTCTCCGTACCAATACCTTTGGTGCTGTGATGCGTATCCGCCACAACATGGCGATGGCTATCCACACTTACTTCCACGAGCATGGATATTTCTACTTCAACACTCCTCTCATCACTGCCAGCGACTGTGAGGGTGCAGGTCAGATGTTCCAGGTAACAACCAAGAACCTCTACAACCTAAAGAAGACAGAGGATGGCAAGATCGATTATTCTGATGATTTCTTCGGTAAGCAGACTTCATTGACTGTTTCTGGTCAGTTGGAGGGTGAGCTGGGTGCTACAGCACTCGGTGCCATCTACACCTTCGGTCCTACCTTCCGTGCAGAGAACAGTAACACACCTCGCCACCTGGCTGAGTTCTGGATGGTTGAGCCAGAGGTTGCTTTCCTGGATATGGATGGTTTGATGGAGCTGGAGGAAGACTTCATCAAGTATTGTATCCGTTGGGCACTGGAGCACTGCAAGGACGACCTTGCTTTCTTGAACAAGATGATTGACAAGGGCTTGATAGCTCGTTTGGAGGGCGTTTTGAATTCAGACTTCGTTCATCTTCCATATACAGAGGGTATCCGCATCCTGCAGGAGGCTATCGCCAACGGCAAGAAGTTTGAGTTCCCATGCGAGTGGGGTGATGACCTGGCTTCAGAGCACGAGCGTTTCCTCGTAGAGGAGCACTTCAAGCGTCCAGTTATCATGACCAACTATCCAAAGGCTATCAAGGCATTCTATATGAAGATAGACGAGGAGGAGAGTGGTTTCGGTGGCAAGAGCGGTCAGACCGTTCAGGGTACCGACGTACTGTTCCCACAGATTGGTGAGATTATCGGTGGTTCTGTCCGTGAGGAGAGCTATGACAAGCTGATGGGTGAGATTGAGGCTCGCAACATCCCTATGAAGGATATGAACTGGTATCTCGATACCCGTAAGTATGGTTCATGCCCACACGCAGGTTTCGGTCTCGGTTTCGAGCGTCTGATCCTCTTCGTAACCGGTATGCAGAACATCCGTGACGTGATTCCATTCCCACGTACACCAAAGAATGCAGAATTCTAAAGATTAAGATAGATAATGTCTTTTTTCTTCGTAGAATGACGAGGATTAGGGCAAAACATAAAATAAGTGACTATTTATTTTGTGTTTTGCCCTTTTTGTTGTATATTTGCAATGTGTTAAAAAATAAGGGATTATGAAACGAGCTAAAAGAATACCTTACGGAGTGTCAGACTTCATCGACATCATAGAGAGAAATCAATATTATGTCGATAAGACGATGTATATACCAAAGTTAGAGGATGAGCCTGATGCCTTGTTCTTTATTCGCCCTCGCCGTTTTGGCAAGAGCTTGTTTATCAGTATGCTGAGGGCTTATTATGACATTAAGCGTAAAGATAAGTTTGATAAGTTGTTTGGCAATCTTTGGATAGGTTCGCATCCTACAGAAAATCAAGGAAAGTATCAGGTTTTGTTTCTTGATTTTTCCAAGATTGGAGGCACGATAGAGCAGTTGGAGGAAAACTTCAATGCATATTGCAATGAATGCATTGATAGTTTTATGGAAACTTATCAGGAGTATTACCCTGCCCGAGTAGTGGAAAATGTGTTGAATGCAAAAACTGCTGCCAGAAAACTGAATGCCATTGGGATTGCAGCAGAGAAAAAGAATCTTCCACTTTATCTTATAGTTGATGAGTATGACAACTTTACCAATGTTGTGCTCAATGAGCAGGGTGAGGAAGTATATACTGCCCTTACACATGCCAGTGGTTTCTATCGGGAGATATTCAAGGTCTTTAAGGGAATGTTCTCCAAAATCTTTATGACAGGCGTAAGTCCTGTGACACTGGATGATTTGACCAGTGGATTCAACATCGGATGGCATATCTCTACCAAGCCTGCATTTAATCAAATGCTTGGTTTCTCTACTGAAGATGTAAGAGAACTCTTCACTTATTATAAGGAGAACGGCGAGATTCGTCCTGATAGTGATGTGGAGGCTATCATTAACGAAATGAAACCATGGTATGACAACTATTGTTTCTCTAAAAGTGCGTTAAAAACTCAGAGTAAGGTTTTCAACAGTGATATGGTGTTCTATTATTTGCGCAATTATCGTGAGACTGGTGAAGGGCCAGAGCAGATGGTGGATCCTAATACCAAGACAGACTATGGCAAGATGAAGAAATTGCTGCAGCTTGATAAGCTGGATGGCGACCGTAAGGGTGTTCTGCGTACCATCATCGAGAATGGAGAAATAATAGGTAATATTGAGGAAAGTTTCCCTGCCAAATTGTTGGTAAGACCACAGATATTTATCAGTCTTCTGTTCTATTATGGAATGTTGACAATAAAGGGAACACGTGGAGAACAGCTGGTGCTTGGCATTCCAAATAACAATGTGCGTAAGCAATACTATACCTATCTGCTGGAGCAATATGACGAAGTCTGTGCGGTAGATGAGATGAGTCTTAAGTCTTTGTTTACAGATATGGCTTTTGATGGTCAATGGAAGCCTGCCCTGGAGTTTATGGCACAAGCTTATGCCAAGGTCTCTTCCATTAGAGATAGCATAGAGGGTGAACGAAATCTGCAGGGATTCTTTATGGCATATTTGAATTTGAATAGTTACTATTACACGATGCCGGAATTGGAATTGAATCATGGCTATTGCGACTTTTTCCTGTTGCCAGACTTGACTCATTACGATACCAAGCACAGCTATATCATAGAACTGAAGATGCTCTCAAAGAAAGATTTTGGAGCTATGGCTGATAACGGCAAGCAAACCAAGGCAGAAGAGCAATGGGAGCAAGCTGTGGAACAAATTAATCGATATGCCGATGCCCCAAGAGTGGAAGCTTTGCGCCAAGGAACTCAACTTCATAAGATAATTATGCAGTTTGAGGGATATCAGCTGAAGAGGATTGGTGAAATTGATTAAATAAAATAAGACTCTTCAAAGGGAAATATGGAGGATTGGGTGATAGAGTAATGAAAAAAGATAGAAAAAATTTTGTTTTTTGATGGAATAGCCGTACCTTTGCAGCTAAATTATTAAAATCGTAAGAAAAATGGGAAAGATTATATTGACGGGCGACCGTCCAACAGGTAAACTTCACCTGGGTCACTACATCGGTTCCTTGCAGCGCCGAGTACAGCTTCAGAATGCTGGTGACTTTGACAGAATGTTCGTATTCATGGCAGACGTTCAGGCTTTGACAGATAACGCTGATAACCCGGAGAAGATTCGCCAGAACATTACAGAGGTAGCACTCGATTATCTTTCTGCGGGTCTCGATCCACAGAAGTGTACACTCTATATCCAGAGTATGATTCCTGAGTTGGCAGAGTTGACTACCTATTTGATGAACCTCATCTCTGTATCTCGTGTTCAGCGTAACCCAACCGTGAAGACTGAGATCAAGATGCGTAACTTCGAGGCAAACATTCCGCTCGGTTTCTTCTGCTATCCTGTGAGCCAGGCAGCCGACATCACCGCTTTCAAGGCAACAACCGTGCCTGCGGGTGAGGACCAGGAGCCTATGTTGGAGGTAACCCGCGAGTTGGTTCGCCGCTTCAACCAGACTTATGCGCCTGTATTGGTAGAGCCAGAGATTCTGCTTCCAGAGATTGCCTGCTGCCGTCGCCTTCCTGGAACCGATGGTAAGGAGAAGATGAGCAAGAGTCTCGGCAACTGCATCTATATGAGCGATGACGAGAAGACTGTCTGGAAGAAGGTGAAGAAGATGTCTAACGGTGAGCCACGCATGAGCATGGAAGAGCCTGGACATCTGGAGGGAAATGCCGTGTTCACTTATCTGGAGGCATTCTCTACTCCTGAGGATTTCGCTGAGTTCTGGCCAGAGTTCAAGACTTTGGATGAGTTGAAGGAGCAGTATGTGAAGGGTGGTATCGGTGACGGTACCTGCAAGAAGTTCCTGAACAGCGTCATCAACAAGATGCTCGACCCAATCCGTGCCCGCCGTCATGAGTTTGAGCAGGATATTCCTGAGGTATTCAATATTCTGAAGAAGGGTAGCGAGGATGCCCGCGAGTTTGCAGCCCAGACCATGGACGAGGTTCGCAAGGCGATGCGCATTGACTACTTCAGCGATGCTGCCTATATTGAGGAGCAGGCTGCGAAATATAAAATTTAATGTTGAATGTTTAATGTTGAATGTTGAGTTAGGCATGCGCCCTATAATTCAACACTCAACATTCAACACTTAATTATGAATAAACGAATATTACAATTAGCGGTACCGTCGATAATATCCAATATCACGGTACCGCTTTTAGGTTTGGTGGATGTCGCCATCGTCGGACATATCGGCGATGCAGCGTATATCGGAGCCATTGCCGTGGGCTCGATGCTCTTCAATGTCATCTACTGGCTGTTCGGCTTCCTGCGGATGGGAACCAGCGGAATGACCTCGCAGGCTTTGGGCAGGAGGGACTTTGCTGAGGTGGTGAGGCTCCTGATTCGTTCCCTGGGCATTGGCGTGGGGATAGGACTGCTGTTCTTTATCCTTCAGAGATGGCTCATCGGATGTGGATTGTGGGCTATGTCGCCGGAAACTGATGTCGTGGAACTGGCTCGCAGATACTGCTATGTCTGCATCTGGGGAGCTCCCGCCGTGCTCGGACTCTATGGATTCACGGGCTGGTATATCGGTATGCAGAACACGCGCATTCCGATGGTGGTATCGCTCTCTCAGAATGTGGTGAACATCGTAGCCTCTCTGGTGCTCGTCTTCGTCTGCAGGATGACGGTAGAAGGTGTGGCGCTCGGAACGGTCATCGCCCAATGGTGGGGATTCCTGATGGCATGCGTGCTCTATCGGCTCTACTATCGCCGGTTGGGCAAGTATGATTATCGCCGGCATCTCTTTGCCTCAGAACCGCTGAAGCGATTCTTCTCCCTGAACAGAGACATTTTTCTCCGTACTGTATGTCTGGTGGCTGTAAACCTCTTCTTTACGGCAGCCGGTTCCAGAGAGAGTACGCTGGTGCTGGCAGTGAATACCCTGCTGATGACGCTCTTCACCATCTTCTCTTATTTCATGGATGGTTTTGCGTATGCGGCAGAGGCGTTGAGCGGCAAGTATTATGGAGCCGGGAACAGGGAGGCGTTCCGGGAAGTGGTGAAGCGGACGATGGGTTTCGGCGTCGTGGTGGCGATTCTTTTCACCTTATTATATATAGTGGGTGGAGAAAACTTTCTCTCTTTATTGACCAGAGACAGGCATGTGGTGGCGGCTGCAGGTTCGTATCTGGGATGGGCGGTGCTTATTCCGCTGGCAGGTATGTCGGCATTTGTCTTCGATGGCATCTTTGTGGGCATCACCCAGTCGAAGTCTATGCTTTGTTCCACCGCTGTAGCTTCTGCTTCATTCTTCGGAATGTATTTCGCCCTTCATCCTTTGTTGGGCAATCACGCCCTGTGGCTTGCCTTTATTCTCTACCTCGTTTTGAGGGGTATCGTATTATTCGTCATTTACCGTAGAAAACTGCGGTAAATGGCGAATTGTGTTTTAATAGAATATAATAATAGAAATAACGCACATTCTTCTCGAAAAATTGCACACTTGAAATATAGTGTGCGCATTTTATGGAAAAACTACATTAATTTAGTTTAAAACTTACGCTTTTATTCTTTTTCTTAGCATAATTTTCGTACTTTCGCAGAATAAAACTTTAAAATATATAGAGTAAAATGACAGCAGAAGAATATTATCAGCAGGGAAATGCCTGGCGGAAGCAAGGCGACTTCAAGCGTGCCCTCGACAGCTATATGGAGGCGATAGCTCTCGACCCCGAGAGTCCTGCCGTGGCAGCCAAGGAGATGCTGGATGATATCATGAGCTTTTATTGCAAAGACTACTACAATCCATAGCAATCTGTTGTGGACAGCAGCAGTTTTGGTTACTCCAGTGAAGAATGATAATATAAGAAAAAGAAAATATATAGAATATGAGCAAAATTAAAGGGGCCATTGTGGTCGATACGGAGCGTTGCAAAGGATGCGCACTCTGTGTAGAAGCTTGTCCTCAAGATGTCATCGCATTGGCTCTGAAGAAGGTCAATGTGCATGGCTATCGCTATGTTGAGGCTGTCAATGCCGATGCGTGTGTGGGTTGTACCTCGTGCGCCATCGTCTGCCCTGACGGCTGCATCACTGTTTATCGTAAGAAGGAGGACTAAACAATGGCAAATCAAGAAGTAACATTAATGAAGGGCAATGAGGCGATAGCCCATGCCTGTATCAGATGTGGTGCAGATGGCTTCTTCGGCTATCCTATCACACCTCAGAGTGAGATTATAGAGACGCTGGCTCTGCTCAAGCCTTGGGAGACATCGGGTATGGTGGTTCTCCAGGCAGAGAGTGAGGTGGCGGCTATCAATATGGTTTATGGTGGCGCCGGCGCCGGTAAGCGTGTCATTACTACCTCATCCAGTCCGGGTGTGGCTTTGATGCAGGAGGGTATTTCCTATATGGCAGGTGCTGAGATTCCGGGAGTCATCGTCAATGTGCAGCGTGGCGGTCCGGGACTGGGTACCATCCAGCCATCTCAGAGTGACTATTTCCAGGCTACCCGTGGTGGTGGTAACGGCGACTACAACGTCATCGTGCTGGCTCCTGCTTCTGTTCAGGAGATGGCAGACTTTGTGGATCTTGCCTTCACCCTCGCCTTCAAGTATCGCAATCCGGCGATGATCTTAAGCGATGGCGTGATCGGACAGATGATGGAGAAGGTGGTTCTGCCACCTATGAAACCTCGTCGTACCGAGGAAGAGATTGCCAAGGAGTGTCCTTGGGCTACCATCGGTCGTCCAAAGAGTCGCCCGGTCAACATCATGACCTCTCTGGAACTCAAGCCTGAGGTCATGGAGGCACGCAACATCGCCCTTCAGGAGAAATATCAGAAGATTCGTGATACCGAAGTAAGATATGAGATGGAGCAGATGGAGGATGCCGACTATGTAATCGTAGCCTTCGGTAGTGCGGCACGTATCGCCGAGAAGAGCATCGAGAATGCCCGAGAGCAGGGCATCAAGGTGGGTCTCTTCCGTCCTATCACCCTCTGGCCTTTCCCTGAGAAGGAACTCCATGAGCTGGCAAAGACCAAGAAGGGCATTCTGGTTGTTGAGATCAATGCCGGTCAGATGGTTCAGGATGTGCGCCTGGCTGTGAATGGACAGGCTCCAGTAGAGCACTTCGGTCGCCTGGGCGGCATTGTGCCGGAGCCAGAGGAAATCGTTGAAGCATTAAAGAAGTTAATAAAATGAATGATATAAT
>ERZ779643.2381-NODE-2381-length-10911-cov-2.073231_pt1 | contig 10911 bp, 8 predicted proteins | sample MGYA00511564_ERZ779643 | MGnify/ENA primary metagenome ERZ779643 (study PRJEB29588, sample SAMEA2147114) | human gut metagenome | biome: human gut; feature: human-associated habitat; material: faeces | place: Denmark | collected 2008/2010 ... | reverse complement strand
GGTGTACAGAACCTTTCTGGAAGAAAAGAAGATGTGGAATAAAGATACCGGGAGAATGTATGCCCACAACATTATTTCCTGGCATAAAGATGAGCAGATCACCCCGGAGCAGGCGTTTGAATTTGGAAAAGAGTTTGCAGAAAAATGGTTCAGTGGATTCCAGACCTTAGTGGCTGTGCATAAGGATAAAGACCATATCCACTGCCATCTGGTTACCAATTCAGTAAGTTATGAAGATGGGAGAAAGCTGCATAACACCAAAAAGGATCTGGAATGTATGAAACAGCTTACCAATCAAATGTGCCGGGAACGTGGATTGACCATTGCAGAAAAAGGAAAACACTTTGACGGCAGTGAAATCGAAAAAGGCGAAGTTATTGCATGGAACAAGGATAAATATAACCTGTTCCGGCAACAGGTAAGGGACAGCTTTGTAGCGGATTGTGCAATGGCAGTGTTAAAGGCACTGGAAAATTGTATCAGCAAAGAAAAGTTTATAGAAAAAATGAAGCAGTTCGGGTGGAACGTAAATTGGACAGAGAAACGGAAGCACATCACATTCCAGAATCAGGATGGAAAGAAAGTGCGTGACAGCAATCTGTCCAAAACATTCCATCTGGATATCAGCAAGGAGGGATTGGAGAATGAATTTAATGGAAATAGGGAAAAATCCAGAGTTGCAGCCGACAGAGACAGCAGAGCAGCCGAAGAACTCAGAAACTATTACAGAGAGCTTGACGCAGCCATTGCAGATGCCGAAGGAATCACCGATCAAGCTCAAAGTGGAGAGGGATATTCTCGTACAAAGTTTCGAAAAAGCGAAAGAGTTCATGCGAACACAGAAAAAGCAGATACAGACACTGGAAGAAGAGAAACAGACGATCTTATCCGACAGGCAGAGATTGCGAGAAGAAGTTCGGAAATCAACCGTAGAAATTCAGCGTCTGACAACCGAACTGTCCGAAACGCAGAAGCTGAATCAGTCGCTTCAGCAGAGCAACGACGATCTGAGAAACAGAAATGGCTTAATGAGCAGGAACGAGCAAGAGCAGCTCGAAGAAGAAATAAAAGACGTTCGGGACCAGAACTCTAAATTACAGACACAGGTGAACCAATCGTCGGTGAAAGCGGTTGAACAGGCACAGCAAAAACAGGAAGAAGCAGAAAAACAGGCAAGACAGGCAGAGTATCAGGCTGAAAGGGAAAAGAAACGGGCAGATATGGAGATACAAAAAGCCAGGAGAAAAGCAAAATCGGAAATGGAGGATATGAAAGAAATACAGTTTTTCTGGGCTTGGGGATATCTTTGTGTCATATTCTTTTCACTTATTCAGAATGGAGCATTTCAAAGGGATTTAATGCAACTGATTATGTTGCCAGTTAATTGGTGCAGAAAGTATGCGATATGGTTTGAACAGCTGGATTATATGGGATATTCTACGGGAGAGGTAGTTTTTGAACGAATATTTTCAAGTGCTGTGATTATGGCGGGAATTGTCGGGGGTGTATTTCTTGTATGGGGCGGAATTGAACGGTATCGAAAGATATGGGATGATATTTATAAAATGGTTTTGATAGCCAGCTTTTCCTTTATTGCGGTATTAGGAAACTTGATACGGGAATATTTGCCATTTAATCTGCTGTTTGTGATTTTTGTCATAAATGTAGGGGCTGTTCTGATTAGAATATATTTGAATAATAAGAATGTTGGCTATTGAACAATAAATCGAATTTATTTGCTATAATGAATTTCTATATTTTCTTGTCAGTCAGTCCTAACGGTGTTACACTGAAAGAGTATAGAAACTCAAACGATGTTACCTATTGTAGGGACTGGAGCTTTATAAGGTAACATTTTTTTATATGAGAAAGTTAGATAAAACTAATTGCTGAAGGAGATAAGCTATGATGTTTTATGAAAGAGGAGACAAAAGTAAAAAAAGCAGCGGAAGAAAGTGGACAGGTGTAATATGAGAACAGTAACAACAGAGGACAATCCATATAAGGTTGCTGGAGATATACTTTTTGCGTCTTCGGAAGTGGAATCGGATTTCAGAAGTGTTGATTTATATGGATCTTCTGTCCGGAGAAAAAAAGAAGATGCTATATGTTCAAGATTTCATCTTGAGAATGAAAGTGGTACAGGAGATATCGCCGTATATCAGACATTTCCAGGAATGGAGCTGGTCTATAATGATATGCATATGGAATATTGTAATAAGATGCAGAGTCCACGTCCTGGATTTATTGAAATTAATTATTGTCGGGAGGGGCGGTGTGAGTGTGCGTTTGGAGAGCGTAGTTATTGCTATATGGCAGCGGGAAATTTATCCATTTGTACCTTGCATAAGAAATCACATACATCAACATTTCCTACTTCCCATTATCATGGGATAACGATAACGATTGAGTTGGAAGAAATTACAGATGAGATGAGAAGAATCTTGAAACTTCTTTCTATTAATCTTACTCGAATTTCAGAGTTTGCAGGAAAACAGGATTTTTATATGGTTCGTGCAAATGAAACTGTCCAACATATATTTTCGGAATTATATACTGTTCAGGAACATATAAAGCCTAGTTATATCAGAATAAAGCTTCTGGAGCTTTTATTGATACTAACAGAAATGGATTTTGACAGGATTAAGAACGACTATGTTTATTTCTCAAAATCGCAAAGGAACTGTACCAGACAGATTCATGATTTTATTGTAGGACATATCAAAGAACATTATACAATTGAGGAGTTGGCAGAGCGTTTTGAAATATCACCTACGGCAATGAAACGTTGTTTTAAGGGAATGTATGGTGCACCTGTTTATGCGTATCTCCGGACTTATCGTTTACAAATTGCTGAAAAATTATTACGGGAGGGGAATTTATCTGTAGGTGAAATCGCAACAGAAATCGGATATACAAATCCCAATAAATTTACTTCGGCATTTCGAGGTGAATATGGAATGACACCAACGGAGTATAAAAAGAATGTCTGATTGGATAGAAACTAGTCTGCCAGGTCATTGAGTTTCATATTAGTACCAGATAAAATATGTATTGGTTAGATAATACTAACTAATGCATATTTTTTATTTAGGAGGATTATAATGAAACAGAGAAAATTATTAACAAGTTTGTTTTTAGCAGCAACTTTGTCTATTTCTTTATTGACGGGATGTGGAAATACAAGCAGTAGCACATCTGAAACAAAGCAAACAGAAAACAGTGCTACAGAAGAACAGACTACAAGCGTACAGAAGGAAAGTGAAACTGATGAGAATCAGGATGCAGCAGATCAGCTTTTATGCGATCTGAAAGGTACTTATCAGGAACTGTGGCCGGTTATTCTGGCAGATGAATACGATCAGCTGTGGCTCGATGACAGTGCTGCAATTGTAGGAGAGGATAATGCTCAGGCGGCTGTTGAAAAAATGTCTTCTATGGTAACTGGAACAGTCACCGGTGAAGAAGCAGTGGAAACCTACAAGGATGGAAATATGGCATACGACTGTGAATTTTTACAGAATATAGATCAGTTCACGTTTGACGGAACAACAATATCTGGTGTGGATGAAGAGGGGAATGATGTATTCAGTCATTCTTATCATTACGTAGGTATGGAAGAAACGCGTGGTCTGTACATCTACGAAAGTGATGATGCTGATTCCGGCGAGTTTACCTATTTCTGTATCGCTCCGGATACGATGAAAACTACATGGCACATTGAGTTCAGATATGGAAGTGACCTGGATGCATTGGAAAAATATGATGCAGGTGAATATGCTTATTGGCTGGCAGCAGGAATTTCTGTTGACTATACGAAAGCCGATGTTGAGAACTGTATACAGTTATTCTGTAAAGAGAATCTGTCTGAATAGTGAAAATAAATTTGAGTCGGTGGAAATCGGAGAGATTCTGATGCCACCGGCTTTTTGAGGAGGATATAAGGTCATGAGCAAAAAGAAAAATGCCGAGTTATCCCGGATGTGGGGATTTGCAGGGAAACGTCATTGGTTGACTATTGCCAGCTGCATTCTGGCAGGAATATCCACGGTGCTTTCTATTATTCCATTTGTCTGTATCTGGTTTGTGATTCGGGATATCTTGTATGCGATGAAAAAGGGAGATTTGTCACTGGCAGCTTCCAGTGGGCATTATGCGTGGCTTGCAGTAGCATTTTCGTTACTTAGTATTTTATTATATTTTGTAGCATTATGTTGTTCGCATCTGGCAGCATTTCGTACAGCTACCAATATGAAAAAAGAGGCAATGCACCATATTGTCACGTTACCGCTTGGATATTTCAGTCAGAATGCCAGTGGCAGACTTCGGAAAATTATTGATGACAATGCTGGACTGACCGAAGGGTTTCTGGCACATCAGTTGCCGGATCTGACCGGTGCAGTTGTTATGCCGGTTGCAGTCATCAGTTTGTTGTTTGTCTTTGACTGGAGACTTGGAATCTGTTGTTTGATTCCACTGGCAATCAGTGTATTTTTCTTAAAGAAAATGATGGGTGGAGATAATGCCGATTTTATGTCGGGATACATGACCGCACTGGAAAATATGAATAAAGAAGCGGTAGAATTCGTTCGTGGAATCCCGGTTGTAAAGGTATTCCAGCAAACCATTTACTCATTCAAAAACTTTCATGCAGCGATTGAAGAATACAAAAAATATGCCAGTGGATATGCAATCTGCTGTCGTATCCCATTGACGGGATTTAACATTACTTTAAATGGAACTTTTATTTTGTTGATCCCGACTGCACTGATGCTTTTTTCGGCAGCAAGTGGACAGGCGGATCGTCAGAAACTGTTTTTAGATTTCCTGTTTTACAGTCTGTTTACGCCAGTTTGTACAACAATGATGAATCGAATCATGTTTGCAAGCGAACAGTTAATGGCGGCAAAAAGTGCAGTAAGCAGAATAGAAGCAATTTTGCAGGAAAAACCGCTTAAAGAATCAAATACACAAAAACAGCCAAAGGATGCTTCTGTTGTATTCGAGGATGTTTCTTTTACTTATCCAGGTGCTAAGAAAAAAGCATTGTATCATGTAAGCTTCGAAGTCCCTGATGGTAAGAAAATTGCATTAGTCGGAGCTTCCGGTAGTGGCAAATCTACAGCGGCCAGTCTGATTCCACGTTTTTATGATGTGCAGGAAGGAGACGTCTTAGTGGGTGGTGTGGATGTTCGTGAGATTGCTAAAAATGACCTCATGGATCAGATTGCATTTGTGTTCCAGAACACCCGTCTTTTCAATGATACCTTACTTGAAAATATTAGAGCTTCCAGGCCAGATGCCACACGTGAAGAAGTGATGAGAGCGGCAGAAGCAGCACAATGTCAGGATATCATAGAGAGACTTCCAAATGGTTTGGATACTATAGTTGGAAGTGGAGGAACCTATCTGTCGGGTGGTGAAAATCAGCGGATTGCATTAGCACGTGCAATTCTGAAAGATGCACCAATTATTATACTTGATGAAGCGACAGCTTTTGCAGATGCGGAAAATGAGCATCAGATCCAGCTTGCCTTTGAAGGACTGACCAGCGGAAAAACAGTACTTATGATTGCACATCGTCTGTCCACGATTCAGGATGCAGATATGATTCTGGTCTTTGGTGATGGAAAAATAATAGAACGAGGCAATCATGATGAATTGCTGAAACAGAATGGTGTCTACGCATCCATGTGGAAAGAATATCAGACACAGATTATCTGGAAGGTTGGAACGACTGTGAGAAAGGAGGAAAATCATGATTAACAGATTACAGAAAAAATACGCTCTGAGTGTCCAGGGTGCAAAGGATCTTTTTAAAGCAATTGTTTATTCTGTACTGGCAAATATCAGTCTGATGCTCCCGGTTGCCCTACTTGCAATAGTATTAAATACGATGCTTCCTATGGCTCTTGGAATGGAAGAAAAAGTGGCAGGATTTGCAGGATATACAGTTGTTGGAATTATCATTTTAGTGATTATTTTTGTCCTTCATTATCTGCAGTATACAAAAGCCTATATTGGTACCTATGAGGAAAGTGAACGTAGACGCATTACACTTGCAGAAAAGCTCAGGACGTTACCGCTTGGATTTTTCCATGAACGTGACCTTGCTGATCTGACAAGTACAATTATGGGCGACTGTGCCAGTTTTGAGCATGCGTTTTCCCATACAGTTCCGCAATTTTTTGGAGCACTTATTTCTACAAGTATTGTGTGTCTGGTACTTCTTGTTATGAACTGGAAAATGGGAATTGCTCTTTTGTGGGTTGCACCGGTGGCATTTGCAATTGTTCTTCTTTCACGCAAGTGGCAGGAACTGCTTGCAAAGAAATATATGACAACAAGAATTGATTTGTCAGAAGGAATACAGGAATGTCTGGAAACGGTACAGGATATTAAGGCATGTAATCAGGAGAAAACTTATCTGGAGAAACTGGATGCGAAATTGGATGCAGCAGAAAAAGCGCAGATTTCCAGTGAAATGGTCAGTGCGAGTCTTCTTACAACCGGTCAGATGGTCTTACGGCTTGGACTGGCAACGGTTATTGTTGTGGGAAGTTCGCTGATTTTAAAGGAAAAAATTGATCTGTTTACTTATATTCTATATTTGATCGCAGCCTCCCGTCTGTATGATCCACTTTCTGGAGCTATGGCGAATATGGCAGAACTTTTTGGTGTGAATTTACAGGTAAAACGCTTGAAAGAAATCCAGGAATATCCGTTAGAAAACGGGCAGACAGAGTATCACACCAAAGGATATGATGTGATTTTTGACCATGTGAAGTTTTCTTATGAAACAGGAAAAACAGTTTTAAAAGATGTATCTTTTACTGCAAAACAGGGACAGGTGACTGCATTAGTAGGACCATCCGGCGGTGGTAAGAGCACCATAGCAAAACTGGCAGCTAAATTCTATGACGTGGATGGTGGGAAAATTACACTTGGTGGTGCAGATATCGCAAAAATTGATCCGGTCGCATTGATGAAAGATTTTTCGATTGTTTTTCAGGATGTTGTTCTTTTCAATAATACAATTATGGAAAATATCCGTGTCGGACGAAAAGGTGCAAGTGATGAGGATGTTATTGCTGCAGCAAAGGCTGCAAAATGTCATGATTTTATCGAAAAATTGCCGCAGGGTTATCAGACGGTAATCGGAGAAAATGGTTCTACGCTTTCTGGCGGGGAGTGCCAACGTCTTTCCATTGCCCGTGCACTTTTAAAAGATGCACCTGTTATTTTACTGGATGAAGCAACTGCTTCTTTAGATGTGGACAGTGAAACACAGATACAGGAAGCGATATCTGAACTAGTCAGTGGGAAGACAGTTCTGGTAATCGCTCATAGGATGAGAACGATTGAAGCAGCGGATCAGATCGTTGTTCTGGATAAAGGTGTTGTGGCAGAAAAAGGAAACCATGATACGCTTATGAAGAAAAATGGTCTATATCGTAAGCTGGTTGATCTGCAGACGGAAGCAGCAAATTGGAAACTTAGTGTATAGAACAAAAGGCACTGAAAACCATAGAATTATTGGTTTGCAGTGCCTTTTTTGAGCAAAGAGAAAAAATACAGTGAATTTAAGTTTTGCTAAGTTTCACTAAATTCTATTCGTTTGATTTCCGCCACTGTTTTGAGGGTTTCCGTTTTCCACAATCATCACAGGTATACGGCCAGTTGATTTTCCATTCAAAATATTCATCTCTGGTAATCACACCGGATTTCAGTTCATCCATTCGAACCACCCATTCTTTCAGAAAATCATTCAGAACTCCATAGTCAAACCACATACAGACAGGTGCATGAGCAGGCCAACTATCGTTGTCATGGTAGTAAACGGAAGTGTCTGCTACTTCATTGCATTTTTCACCAGGAAATTTCCGAGGTAGAAACAGATGCAGGGCAGATGGGTTAAATTCATCCAGCCAGAAAAGCAGTTCCATCATTTCGGAAGCGTCACGTCCAGCGGTATCATAGAGGGTATAAGGATTAACATCAAGAGCCTTAGCCATTTTATCAACCAGATCTTTTTTTGGAACACGAACACCTTTTTCATATTGTACAATTCTATGCTGATCGGTCAGTCCGATCTTCTCTGACAGTTCTTTTTGTGTCATTTTCCGGAATGTCCGGATTTTTTTTAGTTTCAGATTAAAATTCATAAAGTCACCTCTGCATTAGTCCTGATAAACATCCGTTAAAGATAGTGAAATCAAGAAATGAATAACTATTTGTCCATATTATAACACAAGCTGGCAGAAAATCAATGAAAAAGAGTACAAAAAAGAACCTAAAACACATGAAGTGCTATTGACATTAGCAGTAACTGGGGATATAATGGCATTAAATCGAAATAGGTACAAAAATGTATACCTACAAAACTTTTGATTGTTGAACATTGAAAATTGAATGAGCTGTATGGGTGCCTTTCGGGGCTTAAAGGTAACACAGGATTCCATCGCTGTATCAGAGAGTAGTATGTGGAAACCGAAGATACTCCGGCAACGGCTGGTATGCTTGAGAAGAAGCTGCCAGTATTCAGAAAGATTTCTGATAGAGGTCAATTGTAACGTTGACACCGCCATATACAAATGGAAGCCAACACGTCGAACGGAATGGAAAATCATTGTAAGAAGTCTAAACAAAAAGTAGAGTGTACTGACAACGGGCATAACCGCTGTCTGGGAGGTGATGCAGAAGAATACGGAGGAAAGGAGGTATGTGCATCATGAGAAAAACAACAGAGTATAAGGCTGAAAACCGTCTGACGGTAGATATTGAAGGATTAATGGCAATGTTATCCTGCGGAGAAGTAACTGCAAAGAAAATTGCAGACTATGCAGAAGCAAGAGTGATTGTTGGAAGACGTGTTCTTTATAACGTGGATAAGATAAAAAAATATATTGATGCAATGGCAGTGTAATGAAAGATGAGAGGATAAAATACAACAACTTTCCTTCGGAATGAAAAGTGAAAAATATTCCTATAAAAAAGGCAAATAAAAATTAGCATTTTGCAGGAATTTACCCTTGGAAATCATAAAATATTATGTTAATCTGTGAGCAGATATCAGGCAGTAAATGACTGATACCGACAGGACAAAAATCATTCCGAATAACGAAAAATGAAGTGAAAGGAATGATTGATATGGCAAGAAAAGATAATAAAGGCAGAAATTTAAAAACAGGTGAATACCAGCGCCCGGATGGACGTTATGAGTATCGTTACAAGGATGAAATTACCGGAAAGCGTAATTCGGTTTATGCAGCTGATCTGGTGAGTCTGCGAGAAATGGAAAAGAAGATCAATAAGGATATGGATGATCTGCTTATTACAGACGCATCAGTCAAGAAGCTGACTGTAAATACGTTGTTTGAGCGATACATGGCAACAAAGAATATCAAGGAAAGAACGAAAAAGAATTATATCCGTATGTGGGACTACCGGATACGAAATACTTTGGGAAACATTCGTGTTGTGGATTTTAAGACATCTCACGTAAGGACGTTCTTTTCCTCATTGTCAGATGAAGGACTGGCACACAGTACGATCAAAGGTCTTTATGGTTTATTGAATCCCAGTTTTGAACTGGCAGTGGAAGACGGGATTATCCGTAAGAATCCGGTAACTGGAACACTTGGAGATTATGGGGCTCCGGCAAAGGAGAAAGAAGCACTGACACTGGAACAGCAGGAAAAACTCCTGAAGTTTGTTGAACAGAGTAATGTGTATAAGCCTCATCTTCCAATGATGCAGGTTATGTTTGGAGCTTGCCTGAGAGTGAGTGAGACTATCGGCTTAACCTGGTCAGATGTGGATATGAAGAACAGGGAGATTCATGTAGGTGGACAGCTTGTGTATTATGAAGGTGATGAAGGATATTGTTTCCATGATTCAGAAACCAAAACGGATGCAGGAATCAGAGACATTCCTATGACACAGATGGTATATGATGCGTTCCGTAAGCAGAGAGAACTGAATCTGATGCTTGGTTTGCAGAGTAATGTGGAGATCGGTGGACGTAGTGGATTCATCTTCAATACAAAGCATGGACGTCCGATTATGCCGGCGGGAGTGAACAGCTTTCTGAAAAATATTGTCAATGCCTATAATAAGAAAGAAAGCAAACTGGCAGAAGAAGAGAAGAGAGAGCCGGAGCTGATGCCTCCTATTTCATCGCATACCCTTCGTCATACGGGATGTACCAGACTGGGTGAGAATAACGTCAATCCCAAAGTTATGCAGTATGTGATGGGCCATTCAGATGCACAGATTACAATGAATGTCTATAATCATATTGCAGAAAAGTCTCATGTGGAGAACGAGATGTCCAAAATGAACCTGCCAGAAACCGTACCTGCTGTGGTATAAACCATAAGTCGTTGTCGTAAAATGTGGTAAGAAAATCAGACGAATATATTTTTCCAAGAATTTGTCGTAAAAATGTGGTCAAATCAAGAAAATCGAGTGCGAAAGCAAGTGAAAAATCCCTGTGAAGCCCGTAAAATCAAGGCTTCACAAAATCTTCACAAAATAATTAGCACTCACCCCTTGACAGTGCTAACATTGCGTGCTATAGTACAGATAGAACAAAGGAAGAGGAGAAAGGGAACAGGAAATAATGGAGGAACAGAATAAAATAGCTGCGCTGGAGGCAGTGCTTTTTACCATAGGGGATTCCGTGGAAGTGGGCAAGCTGGCAGAAGTCATCGGAGAAGATGTCCGCACGACTAAAAAACTGCTGGCCAGGCTGCAGGAGCGTTATGAAAAGGAAGACAGCGGTATTATGCTGAGTGTGTTGGAAAATGCGTATCAGCTCTGCTCGAAGCCGGCATATTACGAATCGTTGATCAAAGTGGTCAAAGCGCCGAGAAAATATATTCTGACGGACGCACTGCTGGAGACACT
>ERZ779643.2373-NODE-2373-length-10945-cov-2.452158_pt1 | contig 10945 bp, 8 predicted proteins | sample MGYA00511564_ERZ779643 | MGnify/ENA primary metagenome ERZ779643 (study PRJEB29588, sample SAMEA2147114) | human gut metagenome | biome: human gut; feature: human-associated habitat; material: faeces | place: Denmark | collected 2008/2010 ... | reverse complement strand
CCTTTTACCCTTTCCCCGCATAGCGGCAAAACAGTGACCGTCATTTCACAATTTTCCTTACACTATTTCCCTTCTTCACTATGTACATGCCTTTGGGTAGAGTTTCGGTGTCGGTCTCGGGTCTGAGACAGCCGTTCATGTCGTATATCTTCACTTTTACTCCCGTATCACCGGCAACGGCAGAGTCTATTCCGGTTGTCTCCGGAGCAAGTCTGAAGACACATGTCGAGCTTTCCATCGGTTTGATATAACTGTAGGTGGAGCCGTTGTATAGCAAAAGGGCTGCGACGTATGTCGTTCCGGGCACTCCGTTCTCAAATGCGCCGCTGAACGTAACGTCGGCTGTCTCACCGCTCTTAAGCATCAGATACTGCGGGTCAAGGCATCCGCGGATCACCGCTCCGCTCTCGTTGAAGATGTAAAGATATACATATCCGCCGAACACCCCGCTGTCGCACTTCAGCCGGGCGGTGATGTTCATCGAGCGCGCGTCCACGTTCTCGTTGTCGGCAAAAGACAGTTGGGCAGCCGTTGTGAGCACTGCGGCTTGTGCGGGAGCGTCTTTCACACTCACCTCGCGCATTGCGCTTATGATGCGGTTGTCATCGTCTGTCACCGCAAGTTTGTAGTCGCCTGCAGGCAGGTTCATCACATCAAGGAACTCCACTTCAGCACTTGCGCCCGGAGCAAGGTCTATCTTGTACTTCGAACCCGATGCTACAGGACGGAGAGTCTTACTGTCGTAGACAGTCACCATGACGTCTCCGAGATAGTTGACGTCGCCTCCGTTCACCACGGTTGCCCTTGTGCACGACGGCACACCAGCGTAAATCTCCGCCGGAGAGTCCATTTCATCGATGCTGAGGTCAAAATAGTCGGGATAGGCGAAGGCTATCCTGTCACCGCTGACACTTACGTTGAGATAGTTGGGATAGCCCACATACTCGTCGCGTATGCGACTCCACTCACCGTCAGACCCGTGCTGCCGGCATACAGGATAAAGCTTATAGTCACCGTCGGAGAGCTTTCCGAACTTGACGTTCTCTGTCAGCGGACCGTAAAAACCGTATCCCACCTCAAGCTCGTAGGCTGCGTCGGTGCGGTAGCCCTCCACCGTAGAGCCCTGTGCGTCGGCAAGAAGCATGGCGTACTCGAACGAAGAAGCCTTCCATCCGGCATTGTATATTATTCCACGGAGCGATATGTCGGTGCTTCCACCGTTGTCTATCGTCTTCTGCGCAGGCACAAGTCCCTCCGTGGAGACAAGCTCCACGTCCTCACATGAGTTTTCCTTGGGGCGCTGGATGCCTGTTATTATCTGCTGGTCGTAGTTGTATCCTCCGGCGGAACCGCCCGTTCCCTGCAAAGGAGGATTGAGAGCCGACGTGCGGAAATATCCGTTGCTCATGCCGCTCCAGCCCCAGTTGACATGCACGAATCCGTTCTCGTCGTATCCGTCGAACACGAACGCGTGTCCGCCGGAGGACGAACGGCCGGTGGCAATGACAGGTCGTCCGTTGTCAATCTCGTCCTCTATGATCTGCTGCCATTCCTCACTGCTGTAGTTACTCCGCTGCCGGTATGCCACGCCCTTGTCATAATCGAAATAGTTGAACAGCGCGTATGGTATGACATCGCTGCCCGCCCCGCTCGACAAAGAGTAGTTCATGCTTACCGATATGCCGCAGTGCAGCATCAGTTCGGCGACAGCGTCGCAGCCTGCTTCGCTGCTGTTACTGTCGTACATGGGCGTCATGTCGTCCCAGGAATAATGGGTCGAGCCGAAATTAGCGGTAAGAGTGCGCCCTCCCATTATTGCCGGCGCATAAGTGTAAGACCCCTTTCCAGTCTCCGGCCAGCGGTGATAGTACATCACCTGAGCCATAGCCGTCGCCACACATCCCGTCGCACACTTGGAGCTTATGTCGTAGTCAGGACACATATTATTATATGGCGCGCCCTGATCCCACATTATGTTGCCAAGCAGCGGAGCCACTTTCTTGCCGCTGTTCGTGCTTTTCTGCGGCGCAGTCTCAACGTTGTTGTCTCTTATATATGTTATTTCGTCCACATAACCTTCCATCCAGTTGCGCATCTCAGGCGACATCCTGTCAAGGTCGAAACTGCCTGTGTCGCTGTAACCCAGCACCTCCGCAGCCCTGTCCTCAGCCGATACGAGGACGAATCCGGCGTTGCTGCCGGCATTGAACACATACACACAACTGCGCCCTTTCGTGTCGTCAGCCGTATATACAAGTCTAAGGTCATAGCTTCCGACATTCTGCCGCGCCCTCATCTGCGCCGCATTATCACGGAGAAACGACCGCGCGATTTTCAGAGCCTGCGGCTTTGTGACGTCCCCGGCAAAGGAGAGCAGCCCCGGCAACAACAATAAAACAGCAAGAGTAAGTTTTCTCATAATGACATTTTTAATTAGTTTTCGCATTTACAAAGGTATGTAAAAAGCCGCAAAAACTAACAAAAGGTCACCAAACAATGCTTTCTGATTCATAAATTAAAAACCAAAAAGCTCATTTTCCAAGCATTTTCTGATATAGTGAAGGGGTCATTCCGGTGACTTTCTTGAACGCCGCAATGAAGTTTGAAGCCGACTTGTAGCCCACGCTCTCGGCTATTCCCTGCATGCTGTACGCTCCGTAGCGTCCGCTGTCCATCATCCTTTTCATCGCCACCTTTATGCGACGCTCGTTCAGGAAAGTACGGAAATTCTTGTTGTAAGTTGTATTTATCACCTGCGACACATAGTTAGTGTTCGACTCCGAGAGCCTTGCGAGCACGGCGAGACTGAATTCCGGACTGCAGAAAGTGTCCTCGTCCTCCATCACGGCGTCAATGCGGCGCAGCAGTTCTTCGGAGTTCGGTACCGGCGCGGAGGCTTTGTCATGACGCTCAATGTCTGCCACACTATCCCCGCCGGACGTTTTCCGCCTGTCGACAATGTCGCGGTAGCGGCTCTCAATATCGAGAAGCTCTCTGTTGCGCTCGAACAACGCCACGTACGCCACATGCAGTTTGCGCCGCTGACGCCACACCATCACCACCGCGGCGCATGCCACCGCCACCACAAGAAGCAGCATGACGAGAGCCGCGTTCTGATAGAATATGGTGCGTTTCTGCTCGTCTATGGTCTGCCTGTCGAGCTTTTTCTCATGCGTCTGGTAGCTGTTCTTTATCTGGGAGAACTCGTTCACGTTGAGCAGCGAGTCGGTATACCTGAAGAACTCGTTCTGATAGAACAGGGCCTTTTCCTTGTTTCCCATTTTCGTATAGACACGCATCATGCCCTTGTAGCAGTCAGCGAAGAGGTAAGCTTCGTTCTTCAGCTGTGCCAGCGAGTCGTACTTCTGCAACACCTCGAGTGCCTTATCCAGATTGCCCTGCCTCTCATAGCACTGGTATACCTCCGAATAAGGATATATTTTCATCTCTCCCGGCAGTCTGAAACTGTCCACCACCGCCACAGCCTCGTTCATCCAGCGCGTCTTTTCGTCCATTTCATCGCGTATTCCTGCAATAAAACCCTTGTTGAAGCAGTAATAAAAGAGCAGTTGACCGCGCGGAACGCCCTTCAGTTCCTTCACTTTCTCGTTAAGACGCTCGGCATATGCGGCGTTGCCTATGTTGCATCCGGCACCTATCATGTTGTTCAGGAACTTGAACTGCATGCCCGAATTGCCCGAGACAAGGCTGAGACGATAGCCCTTCTCATACACGTCGAGAGCCTGGGCGAAGTTGGAATACACCGAATAGACGCCTCCCACGTTGTAGTATGCGTTCATGAGATGGAGTGTGTCGACGCTCGTCGAGTGTTCCTCTTTCTGTATATAGCGGAGCAGAATAGACAGAGCACTGTTGTAGTCGCTCTTCCTCAGATAAGCCCTTGCCTGCTCCAGATTGTCCGGAGCAGACCGTCTCTCTTGTCCGCCGGGTGCGGCAAGAATGGCGGTAAAATGGAAAAAGAGTGCCAGACACACATATATGAGCCTTCTGCCAGTCATGTTGCGAAATTGCAAAAAGATGATAACATATGAACAAAAACTGTCCTTAAACAGGTGCAAAGATAATGCGAGGCGAGCACAACAGCAAGAAGGGGAAACGGAGTTTTACCATTCTTGATACTGCCGAGCCGAAGCTTATCTTATGCAAAGATACAACATTTCCATTAAAATGCAATTACCACGACTTTATTTATCACAAAGCCATGCAAATCATCCGCCTCTGCCATCACTCCCCACACACCACATGCAGACATCATCGCATCCTGTCTCCGTCATACACGGGTCAATATGTGATTAACATTATTTTAATATCACACTATAATAATTTAACTTTTCTAATCTCACAATCAGGAAAAGACTTAGCCGATAAATGTATACAATACAACCGAAAAGGAACAATCATACAGTCGTACGCAAAAGACCGGATTGCAGGAAAGCCTGTTCCGCATCGCCAAACGGCATGTCTCATGCTACGAAGAAGGCTCTTTCGTGTTGCAAAAGATACCATTCGGCACGACAGAAAAGGCTCTTTCGCAAAACAGAGGATAAAGTGTCACGAGCCACCGGAAGTTTAACAGCGTATCAGTCAGCAGATTACGGAAAGAGCGTAAAAACCGTCATTTTTCGCGAAAACAGCGTCCAGAGCGTCCGTGTTTCAGAATACGGCAGTTTTAGAGACAATGTTTTAACATTTAGAATATACAATATGTTAATTTATATTTACCAAAACTATTCCGCCATATTATATCCGCCATTCTTTCCCACACTGTCACCCGTTCCGCAGACCAAGCCACGCGCCGCTGTGTCACAGCGTCGGTCACGCGATATCACGGCAATGACGCGGAGGAAAGTCAGACTGCATGCATGCGCTGAAACGCCCAAATAGCGTCCCGTAACACCCATTTCCGCATTTTTTTTCGTTTATTCCAGCGATTTTGATTAAGTTTGCATATTAATCAGACAACAGACATACAAACACCGGCAACATACCTATGTCCCAGATAGCGCAATACTTTCCGATAACCGATCCCACGCTGATATTCTTCGTGGTGATGATAATCATACTCTCGGCACCCATCATCATGGGAAAGCTACGTATTCCCCACATCATCGGAATGGTGCTCGCCGGAGTGCTCATAGGCAAGTACGGACTCAACATTCTGGTGCGCGACGACTCCTTCGAGCTGTTCGGCAAGGTGGGACTATACTACATCATGTTCCTCGCGTCGCTCGAGATGAACATGGACGGCATACGTAAGGACGGACGGAGGTTTCTCACTTTCGGTCTGCTCACATTCTCCGCGCCGTTCGTGCTTACCTACATCATGAGCTACACGCTGCTCGGCTACTCCCTTCAGGCGTCGCTGCTGCTGGGCTGCATCATGGCTTCCAACACTCTGATAGCCTATCCCATAGTGAGCCGTTACGGACTCCAGCGCAAGAAGAGCGTGTCGCTGAGCGTCGGCTCGTCCATGATCTCGCTGCTGATGGCTCTTGTCACGCTCGCCGCCCTCGTGGCATCACACAGGGAGAGCACAGGTTTCTGGTTCTGGGTGTGGTTCGCAGCCAAGTTCTTCGTGTACATCGGGGCGATGGTTCTCGTCATACCGAGGCTCACGCGATGGTTCCTGCGCCGCTACAGCGACGCCGTGATGCAGTTCATCTTCGTCATGTCGATGCTCTTCATGAGCGCAGCCCTGAGCGAGGCAGTGGGTCTTGAGGGCATCTTCGGAGCCTTCGTCGCCGGACTCATACTCAACCGCTACATACCCCACGTGTCGCCTCTGATGAACCGCATAGAGTTCATCGGCAACGCCCTGTTCATCCCCTATTTCCTCATAGGCGTGGGAATGCTCATCAACGTGCGCCTGCTCTTCGCCGGGACAGGCATCATATGGGTGGTGCTCGCCATCACCTTCATAGGCACCTTCGGCAAGGCGATAGCGGCATATCTGTCAGCCCGCCTGTTCCGCCTGCCGCTCTCGTCGGGCAACATGATGTTCGGACTCACCTCGGCACACGCCGCCGGCTCGATAGCCATGATAATGGTGGGCATGAGGATAGAGACCGCTCCGGGACAGGCGCTCGTGAACGACGAGATGCTCAACGCCGTGGTGATAATGATTCTCTTCACGTGCATCATATCGACGATGATGACCGAGTCGGCTGCACAGCAGATAATACTGCGCGACAAGGACATGCCGCAGGACGAACAGCAGACCGACGACGAGCGCATACTCATACCGATGAAGTATCCCGAGTATGCCAACAGACTGCTGAGTCTTGCCATCATGATGCGCAACCCTAAGCTGCGGCGGGAGATAGTGGGGCTTAACGTGGTGTACGACGACGACGACATGCGGGCAAACCAGGAGCGCGGACAACGCCTTCTTGAGAATGTGAGCAAGTATGCGGCGGCTGCCGACGTGAAGATGCAGACTCAGGTGAGGGTCGCTGCCAACATAGCCAACGGCATAAAGCATGCCTTCAAGGAGTTCCGCGCGTCGGAGATAATCATCGGGATGCACATGCACAAGGAGGTGTCGCAGAAGTTCTGGGGCGCGTTCCACCAGAGCCTGTTCAACGGACTGAACAACCAGATAATAATGGCGCGACTCAACCAGCCGCTAACAACCATACGGCACATACACGTGGCGGTGCCGTCGAAGGCGCAGTTCGAACCGGGATTCTACCGCTGGCTCGAACGTCTGGACCGCCTCGCGGGCAACATGGAGTGCCGCATGATGTTCCACGGACGCCCCGACACGCTCTCGCTCATCAACAAATACACCATGCAGCACCATCCGGACGTGAAGGCTGAATACATGGCGATGGACCACTGGAACGAGCTGCCACGCCTCGCGGCGAACATAAGCGGGGACAACCTCTTTGTGGTTGTGGCTGCACGGAAGGGCACAGTGTCATACAAGAACGCGATAGAATATCTGCCCGAGGAACTGACAACGCATTTCTCCGGCACGAATCTCATAATAATTTTCCCCGACCAGCACGGCAACGCCATGGACGAAATGACCTTCGCACAGCCTCAGCACACCGAGGACCGCAGCGCATACGAGAGCATCGGCAAGTGGATAAACCGCATGAAGAAGTCGGGGAAAAGCCCTGCCGACGGCAACGCGGAACAATGAACGCCGCACGGAGAGGCAACACTAACGCCGCGCCAAGGCAAGAGACAAACGACAAACACACTGCATTTTATGATAGACATCAAGGGAATTACAAAAAGCTTCGGCTCACTGCAGGTGCTCAAAGGCATCGACCTGCACATCGACAAAGGCGAGGTGGTGAGCATAGTAGGTCCGAGCGGAGCGGGAAAGACCACTCTGCTGCAGATCATCGGAACGCTCGACAGACCTGACAGCGGCTCAATCGTCATCGACGGGACTGACGTGAGGAAACTCACCCCGTCACAGATAGGCGACTTCCGCAACCGACGCTTAGGCTTCGTGTTCCAGTTCCACCAGCTCCTTCCGGAGTTTACGGCACTGGAGAACATTATGATTCCGGCATTCATAGGGGGTACCGGCAAGGCTGAGGCGAAAGAACGCGCAGGCGAACTGCTGCGATTCATGGGACTGGAAGACCGTGCCACGCACAAGCCGGCTGAACTGTCGGGAGGCGAGAAACAGCGCGTCGCGGTGGCAAGGGCACTGATGAACAACCCGGCGGTGATTCTTGCAGACGAGCCCAGCGGCAGCCTCGACTCAAAGAACAAGGAGGAGCTGCACCGCCTTTTCTTCGAACTGCGCGACAAGTTCGGGCAGACGTTCGTCATAGTGACACACGACGAGAACCTGGCAAGCATAACCGACCGCACCATAGTGATGAAGGACGGAATGCTCGAAAGCTGCTCCTCAACGGCTGTCACGCACGTTTCCGACCCCGTCGCGGAAAACGCTGTGGAGGAGAACAATGGTTCCCGCGACGGCGAATGAACTTTCACATACATCAAAAGCAAAAAGACTGACTCATATGATAAAGCTCGGCGACTACAACATACTTACCGTCGTGAAGGAGGTTGACTTCGGTCTGTACCTCGACGGAGGCGACGAGGGGGAGATACTCCTGCCGCGCCGCTATGTGCCGGAGGGTGCATGCCCAGGCGACACGATGGAAGTGTTCATCTATCTCGATAACGAGGAGAGGCTCCCACGGAGATTCCTCGGGCGAAGGTGGGCGACTTCGCATACCTTGAAGTGGCGTGGGTGAACAACCACGGGGCGTTCCTCGACTGGGGACTGATGAAAGACCTCTTCTGCCCGTTCCGCGAACAGAAGATGCGCATGGAGAAAGGCAAGAGATACATAGTGCACGTGCACATCGACGAAGAGAGCTACCGCATAATGGCTTCGGCAAAGGTGGAACACTTCCTGAGCGAGGACATGCCGCCATACCGTCGCGGCGACGAAGTGGACATGCTGGTGTGGCAGAAGACCGACCTGGGCTTCAAGGTCATTGTGGACAACAGGTTCCAAGGACTCATCTACGACAGCCAGATATTTGAGGACATACACACGGGCGACCGTATGAAGGGCTACGTCAGCAACGTACGGGAAGACGGGAAGATAGACCTCATGGCGCAGCCGTCGGGACGCCGGCACACCAAAGACTTCGCCGAGGCACTGCTGGAATACTTGCACGGCAACGGCGGAACGTGTCCAGTGGGCGACAAGAGCGACGCCGAGGACATAAAGGATTTGTTCCATGTGAGCAAGAAGGTGTTCAAACGCGCCGTCGGCGACCTGTACAGACGGAGGCTGATAAGCATCTCCGACAAATCAATAAGACTGAACCGATGATGCAGAAGTGGTATGCAAGGACAGAGATGCTGTTCGGACGTGACGCCATAGAGACTCTCGCCAAAGCGCGCGTTGCAGTGTTCGGCGTAGGAGGAGTGGGCGGTTATGCCGTCGAGGTGATGGCTCGCAGCGGTGTGGGACACATCACTCTCATCGACAACGACACCGTGAGCATAACCAATCTCAACCGCCAGATAATCGCACTCAACAGCAACCTCGGGGAGTATAAGGTGGATGTGGCACGCCGGAGGATTCTCGACATCAACCCTGAATGCGACGTCAATGCCATACGCATGTTCTACCTGCCGGAGGAGGCGGGCAACATTGACCTGTCAGAATACGACTATGTGGCTGACTGCATAGACACAATAAAGGCGAAGATAGACATAGCCATGCGCTGCCACGGGCTCGGTGTGCCGCTGATAAGCAGCATGGGGGCGGCAAACAAGTTCGACCCTACAATGTTCAGAGTGGCTGACCTGAGCAGGACAAGCATGGACCCGATAGCCAAAATCATGCGGAAGAAACTGCGGAAGGCTGGCATAGAGCATCTGAAAGTGGTATACAGCGAGGAGCAGCCAGCTCATTCACCGGCACAAGACGCGCCGGACAGCGGTGCCGAAGCCTCAAAACGCCCGGTTCCGGCAAGCAATGCCTTCGTGCCGGCGGCGGCAGGTATAATATTAGGTGGGGAAATAGTGAAGGACATCATAGGCTTTCCCGGAAAATCATAAAGCGGCACGCCCGGCACAGGCACGCGATGCTGATGTGACACGACCGCCTGAACGGAATGGAAAAGACAATCCCGGAACAGAAGCGCAAAGGCTTTGTTCCGGGATTGTCCGTATATGATGATGCCCTTTCTCAGAACTCCGCAGTCTTCGGAGTACGCGGGAACGGGATGACGTCGCGTATGTTCTGCATGCCCGTGACGAAAAGGATGAGACGCTCGAAACCGAGTCCGAAACCGCCGTGAGGGCATGTTCCGTACTTGCGGGTGTCGAGATACCACCACATGTCCTTCATCGGGATGTTGCGCTCCGTTATCTGCGCCATAAGCTTGTCGTAGCTTTCCTCACGCACGCTTCCTCCTATTATCTCGCCGATCTGCGGGAACAGCACGTCCGTTCCCTGCACCGTGCGTCCGTCTTCGTTCATCTTCATGTAGAAAGCCTTTATCTCTTTAGGATAATCATTCATTATCACGGGCTTCTTGAAGTGCTCCTCAACGAGGTAACGCTCGTGTTCGCTGGCGAGATCCATGCCCCATGAAACCGGGAACTCGAACTTCTTGCCGTTCGAAACAGCCTCTTCGAGTATCCTGATGCCGTCGGTATAGGTGAGACGCACGAACGAATCCTTCAGCACTCCCTCAAGTCTTGCGATGAGACCTTTGTCAATCATCTTGTTGAGGAACTCCAGATCGTCCTTGCAATTGTCCAAAGCCCACTGCACACAATACTTGATGAACTCCTCCTCAAGGTCCATAAGGTCGTCCTTGTCGATGAAAGCCACCTCGGGCTCTATCATCCAGAACTCGGCAAGATGGCGCGGAGTGTTGCTGTTCTCGGCACGGAACGTCGGTCCGAACGTGTATATCTGTCCGAGGGCAGTGGCTCCGAGCTCACCCTCAAGCTGTCCGGAAACGGTGAGAGACGTCATCTTTCCGAAGAAGTCATCGCTGTAGATGATCTTTCCGTCCTCGTCTTTCTTAAGGTCGTACAGGTTCTTTGTCGTCACCTGGAACATCTCGCCGGCACCCTCGCAGTCGCTTGCGGTGATGATGGGCGAATGGAAATAGAAGAAGCCACGGTCGTGGAAGAACTTGTGTATGGCTATCGCCATGTTATGACGGATGCGCATCACGGCACCGAAAGTGTTGGTGCGCAGACGCATGTGCGCGTACTGGCGCATGTATTCGAAGCTCTGTCCCTTCTTCTGCATGGGATAGTCGGAGCCGCACAGACCGTAAATCTCTATCTCACTGCACTGTATCTCAGAAGCCTGACCGGCTCCCTGGCTCTCGACAAGCACTCCCGTGGCACTTATGCAGGCACCTGTGGTGATCTGCTTCAGCATATTCTCGTCGAACTTGGAGGGATCGAC
>ERZ779643.2367-NODE-2367-length-10959-cov-2.070891_pt1 | contig 10959 bp, 7 predicted proteins | sample MGYA00511564_ERZ779643 | MGnify/ENA primary metagenome ERZ779643 (study PRJEB29588, sample SAMEA2147114) | human gut metagenome | biome: human gut; feature: human-associated habitat; material: faeces | place: Denmark | collected 2008/2010 ... | reverse complement strand
TGATATATTATATATATGCAAAAATAAATTTTGCGGGAGGTGCTTTATGGAAGCGCTAAGTTCTATAGATTTTCAAATAATTTTCAATATCATATTTTTTGTAATAATTGGTTTTTCACTTATTGGCGGATTAATTGGAATATGGAAAGGTATATGGAAAACATCATTTAAACTTTTGTTTACTGGTGGACTATGTCTTTTAGTCATATTTTTAACGCCGACAATTAGTAGAGCTATTTGTCAGATTAATCTTGGAAAGTTTATTCCTGATAAAGGAATTCTAATAAATGAAACTGTTGTTCCAATTACAACCATCGATGAAACTTTATGTAATGTTTTAATTGCTAGTGGTTATGTTTCTCCAACAGCTTCTGCTTCTTTATATGAAAACGCATTAGCAATAGCACATTCTTTGATTGCTTTTGCAACATACTTTGTAGCTGTTATACTTGTTTTCTTGTTAGGCTCTTTATTGTCAACAATCTTTTATCACTGCCTCTTTAAATTCTTTATTCCAAGAAAAATAAGAAAGAGACACAAAGTTAGAATAGCAGCATTCTTTGTTGGAGCTGTTCAATCTGCTGTTGTCATGTCTTTATTAATTTCTCCTTTATCTTCAATTGCTGGCTTGATTGCTCAACAAAATGATAACATTCAACAATTAAAAGATAAAAAACAACTTTCTGATGATCAATATCAAGCGTTAATGAATATATCAGATTCATACACCAACTCTTTGTTATATAAAACTATGACTTTAAACGGAACAAAGAAGAATGGAATTGATGTAGTCATTGTAAACAAAGCAATTACTGAATCTGTAAATAAGAATTCTGTTTCAATAATTGATGAATTGTCTAATATTCTAACTTTGGTTGGACCTTATTCAGAAGCGTTAGATAAAAGTTCCAAAGAAGGAATTGAAGGCTTAACAGATATCAATGTCCTTCTTTCAAAAGAATTTGTTGATGCAGTGTCCACTGTCGTTCAACAATCTTCATTTTTAATGGGAGTTTTACCAGCTTTAAGTTCTATTGCTTTCGACTACGCACAAGGTTATATAACAGATGCTGATTTATCTAGTATAGACATAGCTAATATTGATTGGACTTCACAAATATCCGCTTTAAGTAGTTGTTATGAGTCACTTTATGATGCTGGTTTGATTGATTATATTTTAGATAGTCAAAACTCAACTTTAGACTTTAAAAATCAAGCGACAATTGATAAATATAAGAGCGCTTTGAAAGATCTTGGTAATACTGAATTAATTAAAAGCGTATTGCCACTAGCTATTCAAATGGCTGATAAAACATTAAAGAATAATGGATTTGATATTTTTAATTCTGATTTAAGTTTGTTAGATTCATACGATTGTGGAGATGAACTTGGGGATTTAGTCCAAATCATCATTGATTTTGCTAATTTGATTGATTTAGACATAAATGAAATGATCAAAAATACTGAAAGTAAACCAAATATTATTAATTTGTTAACAACTGCTTTAAAGGATGAAGAAAAATCTAGTGAATTAAAGAAATTAATTAAAGGTAGTGAAGATAATGTCGGTTTATTCCAATTACAGTTGTTTGAAAAAAAGATAGTGCTTATTCCAAACCTTATAGAATGTTCTTTAAACCAAGTTAAGGAAATTAATAATTATATTGATCCATCAGAAGTCTATAATGTCTCAAAAGATTATACAAACGAAAAGTGGGCTGAAGAAGTATGTATTTTAATGGATTTAGTTCCACTCTTAATTGATAATGAAAATATCGATACATCAAATGGTGGAACGATAGATCTAGGAAATGAAGCTACAGTTGAAGATTTGAAAAAGATTATTACTATCGCTTCAAAATCTGATTTAGTCTGTTCACTATTACCTTCCGTAATTGAAAAAGTATTAAAAAATTCTGACTTTGCTAACCAAAACATTGTCGGACTTAATATAAGTGATTTTAATTTTGACTTAAAAACATCTAGTGAAATTAGAACTGAACTTATTAATTTACTTGATTTATTGCCAGTCGCTTTAGAATTATCTAATTCGATTAAAAATCTTGATTCTAGTTCTTCTGTTACTGATAAGTTAAATGCTATAGATTTAGAAAAGCTTCAAACATTATTATTGGGTGTTACAGAAAGCAAGATACTAAATCCTGAATACAGAATTGATGGAAGTTCGAAAACTAAAAAGAACTTAAATATTCAAAAATTACTTTCAAGCGTTATTGATGAGGCTGGTGTTAAAGAATACGGATTTGTTTTACCAAACGATTTAAATTCAATTCAATGGAAAGACAGCGAAAATAGTAAAGGCGAAGTGAGTAAATTTATTGATTGTATAGAAACAATAAAAAAATATTCAGATACTTTACTAAGTGGAGAAGAAATAGATATAACTAGTATTTCTGGAGATATGATATATGAAGTTATCGATAAAATAAGTGCTTCAGAATTGCTTAATAGTTCTTTAGTCAATGTTTTTAATAAAAATATTTCTCCTACTCTTTCTTCATTAGGAGTTGAAATTGACTTTAGTGTCGTATCTAATTGGCAAGATGAAAGTAAAGCTTTAGCTGATTTAGTTGAGTCGTTAAAGACTTTAACAAAATCGGATGGAACTTTAGATTTAGCCAATATCGATTGGTTAAATGTTGATAGTAATAAACTTAATTCATTATTAACAGCCTATAAAGGAACCAGTCTTGGTGGAAAAACTATTGATAATAACGGCTATTATATCGATAATTTTGCTTCGTTATTAAGTGAATTGTTGAATAAAACCGATTTAGATGGTGTTATAAGTGGGTTAGACTATTATACTCTTGCTTCATGCGATTATGTTACAGGTGTTGATACTTCTTGGAAATGGACTATGGAAATAACGAAAGTAAACGTTGATGTCAATGGTGTTGAAAAAGAAGTGACTATTACGTCAAATGGTGAAATATATAACTTTGTAAATGTTATTAAAACAGTTTCTAGCGTTGGTGTTGACAATATTTCTAACGCTAACTTTACTGCATCACAACTTGAAGATGTATTAACTTCAATCGATCAAAGTAACGTGTTATCTAAAGTGTTGACAAACGTTATCAATACAGCTTTAAAAAATGCTGATGATATTGTTATTGGCTCTAAGACAATTAAATTACAAGATTTGAATCTTGAAAAGTTTAATTCTAATATTGATGATAAAGCTTATAGAGCTACGGAAGTAGAAAAGTTAGCAAATATTTATTCTTATATCAGTGCAGACGAAAGTGGTAAATCACCTTTAGATAATATGCTTGATTTGTCAAATATTACTTCTGAAACAGCTGATGAATTAGGTCAATTGTTAGATGATTTATATAGTGTTGATATGTTCTCAATCGCTAAAGCTTCTCAAAAATATTCATTATATGAACAAATCTTAGGAGCTGTATTAAATTTATCTACAATTGATAAGATGGCATCTGGATTAGATGATTCTGAGTCAGCTTATAATTATACGATGCGCGTTATAAAAAATATTTATAATGTTGATTCAAATGGAGATAGAACTTTAGGCCTTGAAGAAAATGCTAAGATTATAAATATAGTAAAAAGCATTAACGGATTAGATTTGTCAGATATTAGTAATATGTCTAATATGGGTACAGATCAGTTAAGTTCTGTACTAAAGGCGTTAAATGTTTCAAAAATACTTCACCCAGCAATTCCTGGATTTATTGAAAAAATAATTGAAGAATCAAATGTTGAAAGTATGCTTAGTGCCCCTGTTACTAAAGGTGGTGCTAGTGTAGCAATTCACACTATTAACTGTAAAGTTCATATGACAACTTCAACTGAAGATATCAATTATTGGAATAATGAAATTGATAATTTAGTAAGATTATTTAGCGTTATTAAAAATTCAGATGGAACTATTAAAGATTTCTCAAGTTTAACTATTGGTGAAAGTGATTCAATTGCTTTATTTGATTTGCTTGATCCAATTGATTCTATGGCTTTATTTGATGATGTAAAAGAATATCTTGTTTACAATTTGATAGGTTCAACAGTTTTAGAAAATATTCGATGGATTGATGTTAAAGGTGAAAATGGTCAAGCCGCTAACATCAAAAAATTATTGTTCTGGAATTCTCATTCAAAAGCTGATTTAGAAATTCAATGTTCAATAATTGAAGATATAATAAATAAAGCTAAAACTTGGTCTAATAGCAATATTGATTTAATGAATTCTAGTTCTAAAGATATTCCAGTAGAGTTGATTATGTCTACAATAAAATACATTGAATCAACTGGAAGCGATTCTGAAAGATTTGTTCGTAGTGGCTTAATCAGTGAAATTATCAATAACATTTTCTTTAATTCACTTGTTGATACCTTATCACTTGAAGAAAGCTCAACAACTTATTCGGAATTGAAAGATATATTCTATCCAACAGGTCACGATTATCAAGCTTTAAATATGGTAGAAGCTCGTGGTATGCGTGGTTTGTTAGGATTGCTTGAAATAAGTGAATCGAGTAATTTAAGCAAAGCTGAGATTGCAATCATATTACAAAAATACTTGCCGACAATGGGACCAATCTCAACTGATAACGTTACTTCAAGAAGTGATTTTAACTATGATGAGTCGACATATCCAGGATATAACAAACTATTACAAAAGACATATGATTCAAGTTATTCTGGTGAGACTTTACACACTCATAACTCTAAACTTGCAATTTTATTATTTGACACATATGCTGATAAATGTGTTCTTACAACGTTACCAATTATAGGCGATGTAACTTTATTAGATGCAGCAAATAATTGCGGAGTTAATACAAGCGATGGTGACTTTACATTTGAAAATCTTTGCACGAAGATAATTGAATACGTAAATTCATTAAGTAGTATGTAAAAAATTAATAAACTGCCCTCTTCTAGCCATAATAAGGTTAGGGAGGGCATTTGTATGTCTTTAGTAACTCTGTCTATATTATCTTTATTAACTATGTCTAGTGCGATTAATAATGCTCCCTTACCAACTGTTCATTACACAGTACCAACATCAAAAATGGAGTTAGCTTTAACTTTCGACGATGGTCCTTTAACTAAAAATACTCCACAAGTATTGAGTATTTTAAAGGAAAATAATATTAAGGCTACTTTTTTCTTGTTGGGAGAGAATATGTATGGTAACGAGAAAATAATAAAACAGATAATAGCTGATGGTCATGAGATTGGCCTACATACATATTCCCACCCTAATTTCTATAAATGTTCTGAAGAAGAAATAAGAAAAGAAATAGATATGAACTTAGATCTTCTCCAAAAAATAGCAAACTATAAGCCGAAGATTATAAGACCACCATACGGAATTGTAACAAAATCGTTTTTAAAGATTGCACAGCAAAAGAAACTGACCATAATTAGTTGGAGCAATGATTCGCTTGATTGGAAAAAAGGGCACAATGCAAATCAAATATATGAAGATGCCTTAACAAAAATACACCCCGGAGCGATTATATTGATGCACGATAAGAGCTCTAATTATCAAGAATCTATAAAAGCATTGCCAAAAATCATTAAAACGTTAAAAGAAGATGGCTATTCATTTAAACGTATATCTGATTTCAATCTTTAAAAAATAAGTTTTGTTTGATATAGTTATGACATGAGTATAACTATCGAAAAAGAAACAGCAGGCAAATATGAAGAAAAAAAGTCTATTTTCTTAGCTTACATTTTAAAAGTTAATAACGTTGAAGAATTCAATAAACGACTTGAAGAACTAAAGATTCAGCATAGTAAGGCGAGACACATTTTAACAACTTATCGTATCGATTCTGCTAAGGAAGCTGCTTCAGAAGATAAAGAACCAATAAAAAGTTCTCATATTATTCTAGAAATTTTAAAAAAGAATAATTTAACTAAAATAGGAGTGGTTTTAGTTAGATATTATGGTGGAATTTTATTAGGTGCTTCAAATTTAGAAAAAGCTTATATAAAAGTTTTTACTGAAGCCATGAATCAAGCTAAAAAAATTGATGAAAAAGAACTACCAATATATAAATTAGAAATATCAAATAAAGATTATTCAAGATTATTAAAAGCTTTATCTAGCGATGACATTGTAGTATCGAAAGAATTCTATGGTCCAAACGTTGTTTTAAAGGTTGCTGGTCCAAATATCGAACAACTTTTTAATGAATTGGGATGTGAGTACGAAGATACTTATGAAAGAAAACTATTTGCTGTGAGCATATAATGCATATTATGTGCTCGTTTTTTTTATAAATTTTATTAATGCTTCAATAAAAAATTATAAGCGTAAAAAAGTAAAAAAAATCACTTAATTTCTTTTGAGAATAAACACTTATTTGTTATACTTTTGATGGAGGTATTACCATGCCAAGCTATGAAGTATTTAACAAAAATAAAATTAACGTTTTAAGACGTTTAGCCGAAAAGGCATATGAAGGTAGTGTTGATTCAAATACACCTAACGATATTGCTAAGGAGCTTTTCCCTGGACATAAACCAGAATATCGTTGCTGCGTTTATAAGGAAAGAGAAATTATTAGACAAAGAACAAATTTAGCAATGGGTCATAAACCTGATGGACATGAAATAACTCCAGGACAAATGGTCTATGTTATTGAAGCCGCATGTGATGACTGTGATATCCATAAAGTAAGAATTACAGATAACTGCCGTAAATGTTTATTTAAGCCATGTCAAAGTGCTTGTCACTTTGGAGCTATTTTCCAAGGTAACTCCAAAATGCACATCGACTATTCAAAATGTAAAACATGTGGTATGTGTGCTAAGGTATGTGCTTATGGAGCAATATTGATTTCAGAAAGACCATGTAAGAGAAGTTGTCCAACAGGCGCTTTAAAACACTTTACAGATGAAATTGCTTTTATCAACGAACCAGAATGTATTTCTTGTGGACGTTGTGCTGCTAGTTGTCCTTTCGGAGCAATTTCTGAAGTTTCATACCTTGTTCCTGTTATTGATGCTATAAAACAAGAAGGCAAAAAAGTAGTTGCTATGGTTGCTCCTGCAGTTATGGGACAATTTGGTAAATGTACTCTTAACCAAGTTTATTCAGCAATAAAAGCTTTAGGATTTGATGAGGTTGTTGAAGTTGCAAAAGGTGCAGACTTAACGACTGTTTCTGAAGCTGAAGAAGCTTTAAAGGCTAAAGCAGAAGGAAGAAAGCTTACTACATCATGTTGTCCTGCATTTGTTGAATTAATAAAGATGAAGTTCCCTAAAGTCTATGCTGAAAATACATCAGACACTCTTTCTCCAATGGCTATAACAGCTAGAATGGTCAAAAAAGAAAATCCTGATTGTGTGACAGTATTCGTGGGGCCATGTGTTGCTAAGAAAAAAGAAATAACACTCGAAAAGAATAAAGGCTTTGTCGACTATGTTATGACATTTGAAGAGTTAAACGCTATGTTCCAAGCTAAAGAGATTGTCGTTTCTGAACAACCAGATGAAAATATTGGTGTTGCTAACGGATCTAAATCAGGTCGTAACTTCTGTCAATCTGGTGGAGTTGCTAAGAGCTTAAATGATTACTTAGCTGAAAAAGGTGTTGAAACAAGACTTACACTTAAAGCTGCTGATGGTAGTGAAATGTGCATTGAATACTTAAAACAACTCAATGCTGGAAAACAAGAAGAAGATGTTTTAGAAGGTATGATGTGTCAAGGTGGATGTATCTCAGGTGTATGTTCACTAGTTACTAATCCGCTTCTTATTAAACGTGATGCAGAAAAAGAAAATGCCAAGACACTTGGTACAAATATATCTGACGTTATCAAGACAACCGAAGGCGTTGAAACAACATACGAAAAAACTGATATAAAATAAAAAATGACCAATATTACAAAAAAGAGAAATCTTTAAAGTAATATTGGTTTTTTTATAAATTTATATTTAATTAGTCTTGATGATATTCATTGCCATCTTTATCTTTAATAATAATTTCAGCGTTAAATATTCTATTCATCATTACAGCGTTTTCTTTAGCTTCAGAATTTAAGAAGAAAGTTTCAACTATGTTATCAATTAAAATCCAGACAACTATGCCTAAGACAGTATAGAGAAATGTTTCGTTTTGAGTCCTTTCGATAATTAGTGAAAAAGAAAATAAAACAAAAGCCATAATTAGCCATATAATAAATTTTCTTGCATAAAGAGTAATAAAATTCTTTGTTTTAGATTTGTATTTTTCAAACATATCTTTAATTGCTAAACGTGTACATTCAATTTCTTCTAATGAAACGTAATCTAAATAAGTTAAAGTTATTCTTGTTTTAGTTTTTTTGTACTTAAACTTATAAGCTTGATCTTTATAAATATTTGTCATAGCTTCGATTATTTCTGGATTTATATTTCTTACATTTTCATTTCTATTATCGTATGGATCAAAAATTTCTTGATAATTGTTAAGCTTTAAAGATATATCAATAATATTTTCATTCTTCATATAATTATTCTCATTTATTTTTATTCTTTTTATGCTTCATAGGGCAATTATCCTTACCACAATTGCAACAACTTTTTTTATTTTTGAATGTAAAGTATAAAGCGACACCTATTATTAAAACTAATATTACCAATATTATCCATGATGCTAAGTTCATATTACATAACTCCTATTATATGGAAAATGAGGCTAAATAAACCAGAGGTTATATATGCTATTCCTAATTGGAAAAAAGCTATGCCAATACTATATTTAAATCCTAATTCGCGATGAATGGAAGACAATGCAGCGACACAAGGTGTATATAGTAAACAGAATATTAAAAGGCAAAAAGCTGAGTAGGAATTTAAAACTTCTGCTATAGCTTGAGTGCTTTCAAATAAGACAGCTAAAACTGAAACTACACTTTCTTTAGCTAAGGTTCCAGAAATCAAAGCTGTGACAAAGCGATAATCTCCAAATCCTAGAGGTTTAAAGACTGGACTAATAAAGCCAGCAATGCTTGCTAACATACTATCTTTTGAATCGCTAACCATATCTAATCTAAAATTGAAGGTTTGTAAAAGCCAAATAATAAGAGTAGCAACTAAAATTACTGTAAAAGCTCTCTTTAAAAAATCTGCAACTTTTTCCCAAAGTAATTGTGCGACGTTTTTAACTCCAGGTAATCTGTAATTTGGAAGTTCCATAACAAAAGGAACTGGTTCTCCTTTGAAAATGAACTTCTTTGATATTAATGCTACTATGATTCCAAGCATAATACCTATAACATATAATCCAACCATTACTAGCCAAGCAAATTGTTTGAAGAATATTAAGCTAATAAAACTATAAATTGGAAGCTTTGCTGAACAACTCATAAAAGGTGTGAGCATAATAGTTAGTTTTCTATCTCTTTCTGATGAAAGAGTTCTAGTTGACATTACTCCAGGAACAGTACAACCAAAACCCATAAGCATTGGAACTATTGATTTGCCAGATAAACCGATTTTTCTTAGTAGTTTATCCATTACAAAAGCAATTCTTGCCATATAACCAGAATCTTCTAGAAAAGATAAGAAAAAGAATAATACAACAATTATCGGCATAAATGAAATAACGCTTCCGATACCTTCAAATATTCCATTTATGACAAGAGAGTGTAGCACTGGATGAACTTTCATAGATACAAATGCTTGATCTAATAAACCTGTTAGAGAAGTTATTCCAAGATCCAGTAGTTTTTGTAATCCAGCACCAATAACGTTAAACGTTAAGAAAAAAACTAATCCTAAAATTAAAATAAAAATAGGAATAGAAGTGTATTTTCCTGTTAACACTTTATCTATTTTACGGCTTCTAATATGTTCCTTAGATTCATGAGGTTTATTGACACATTGCTTACAAACTTTTTGAATGAATGAATAACGCATATCAGCAATTGCTGCACTTCTATCTAAGCCACTTTCATTTTCCATCTGGACTACGATGTGTTCAATCATTTCTTGTTCGTTTGTTGTAAGTCCCAAACTATCTATGACTAATTTGTCACCTTCTATGATTTTAGTAGCAGCGAATCTAAGTGGAATTTGAGCTTTTTTAGCGTGATCTTCAATTAAGTACATAATGCCGTGAATAGCTCTATGAACAGCACCATTGATATTTTCATCACAAAAATCAAATACTGTTGGCTTTTCTTGATAATAGGCTATATGGACGCTATGTTTAATTAGTTCATCAACACCTTCGTTCTTTTTGGCTGAGATTGGAATTACAGGTATACCTAATAGTTCTTCCATTTTATTAATATCAATAAAGCCACCATTATTTGTTACTTCATCCATCATATTTAACGCTAACACAACCGGCTTTCCAAGCTCTAAAAGCTGCAGCGTCAAATACAAATTTCGTTCCAGTGAAGATGCATCTGCCACATCCACAATAACATCAACATCATCACTTAGAATATACTGTCTGCTCACTTGTTCCTCCATCGTATAAGAAGTAAGACTGTATGTTCCCGGCAAATCTACAAGCCGATATGTATTATTATGGTATTTTAGCGCACCCTCTACTTTCTCAACCGTTACACCAGGCCAGTTTGCCACCTTTAAATTGGCACCGGTATAGGCGTTAAAAAGAGTCGTTTTTCCACAGTTTGGATTGCCCACAAACGCCACTGTCAGTTCTTTTTCCATTTATCCCAAGCAACGTTGTTTTTCCACAATTTGGATTGCCAATAAAACCAACCACCAAATTTTGACTCATTGTTTTTTATCCTCCGCGACTTCAATTTTCCCAGTTATCCCCCTGCCTAATGCAAAACGCGTTCCTCGCACACGCACAATCATCGTTCCACTTCGCTTCCGGTTTAAAACTTCCACCGGAGTTCCCTTCGTCATGCCAAGTGCTTCCAATCTTTTCTCCGTTTGAAGCGGAAGGAAAAGCCCCTCAATAATGTAGCTGTTTTTCTTTTTTCCTTCTTG
>ERZ779643.2366-NODE-2366-length-10960-cov-5.551857_pt1 | contig 10960 bp, 9 predicted proteins | sample MGYA00511564_ERZ779643 | MGnify/ENA primary metagenome ERZ779643 (study PRJEB29588, sample SAMEA2147114) | human gut metagenome | biome: human gut; feature: human-associated habitat; material: faeces | place: Denmark | collected 2008/2010 ... | reverse complement strand
CTCAGTCGGTAGAGCATTTGACTTTTAATCAAAGGGTCTGGAGTTCGAATCTCCAGCGGGACACCATTTTTGATGTAAACTGCGTAAGCAGTTTTTTTCTTGCAAAAAAACTATCTTTTTGTTAGTTATAAGTAATTGAAAATAATATTTACTGATGATACAATTAAAATGGTGGTGATAATATGAAAAGAAAAATAAAATTAAAGCAAGTGATAATATTATTACTACTAGTATTTATGTGCGTATTTGCACTTTCAAATTATAAAAACTATAAATTGTTAAAAAATGGTTATAGTATAAATGAAGTAAAGGAAATAAATAAAAATTTAATCAGTGACGATATAAAATCTTTAATAAAAAGAAATTATACAAAAGATGTAATTAGAATAATAGAAAGTAAAAAATTTAAACCAACAAATTTCAATAACTATCTAAAACTACTTGATGAATTAGGTAATTATAATGATAAAATAATAGATATCGTAAATGAAAAGTATTATAAAAGGACTCTATCTAAAAGATATATAAATTACTATAAAAATAACAAAGATATAACATCAAGGCAAATAGTTGAAGATGTTAATTGTAATTTAGATTATGAATATTATAAAGTGGATTATAAAGTTGATTTAACTAAAAAATATCAAGTTCTAGTTAATAAGTTTTATAAATTAGATAAAGAATATACCCCAAATAATCTAGTTAAAATAGATAAAAAATATGGTAGAGAAAGACAAGTTGAAAAAAGAGTATATGAAGCCTTTATTGAAATGTATAACGCAATCGAAAAGGAAGGTATGGGTATATATATAACTTCTCCATATAGAAGCTATAGCTATCAAAAAAGTTTATACAATAATTATGTAAAAGATAATGGCACTAAAAAAGCAGATACATTCTCAGCAAGAGCAGGCTATTCAGAACATCAAACAGCGCTAGCAATAGATATTGCAGCTAAGGACTCAATGTATACAAAATTTGCTACAACAAAAGAATTTGAGTGGATGTTAAAAAACTGTTATAAATATGGATTTATATTAAGATATCCAAAAGACAAAGAAAGACAAACAGGTTATATGTTTGAATCATGGCATTATAGATATGTTGGCAAGAAAATAGCAAAATATATACATGATAATGGAATAACTTATGATGAATATTATGAATATTTTATAAAATAAAGAGTATATTTATAAAAAAGTAATAAAAAATAGTAAAAAAACATAAAAAAGTACTTGATAATTAAATTTATTTAATGTATAATCAAGTAGTCACTTGAAAAAAGTGATGAAAATGTGCCTGAGTGGCGGAATAGGTAGACGCACAGGACTTAAAATCCTGCGAGATTCAACCCTCGTGTCGGTTCAAGTCCGACCTTAGGCACCATTTTGGAGGAATACCCAAGTCTGGTTGAAGGGACCGGTCTTGAAAACCGGAAGGTCGTGCAAGCGGCGCAGGGGTTCGAATCCCTTTTCCTCCGCCAATTTGATTTATATCGCGGGATGGAGCAGTTCGGTAGCTCGTTGGGCTCATAACCCAAAGGTCAGAGGTTCAAATCCTCTTCCCGCAACCAATGGTCTCGTGGTGCAGTGGCTAACACGTCTGCCTGTCACGCAGAAGATCGCGGGTTCAATCCCCGTCGAGACCGCCATTTTTTTTGGCTCTGTAGCTCAGTCGGTAGAGCAAGGGACTGAAAATCCCTGTGTCGATGGTTCGATTCCATTCGGAGCCACCATTAAATTGTTATCTAAGAGGAGTTTTCCTTTTATATGATTGCACCCATAGCTCAATTGGATAGAGCGTTTGACTACGGATCAAAAGGTTATGGGTTCGACTCCTATTGGGTGCACCATAATTCGGGAAATGGCTCAACTTGGTAGAGCACTTGGTTTGGGACCAAGGGGTTGCAGGTTCAAATCCTGTTTTCCCGACCAGTTAGAAATGAACGTTGATTACTCAACGTTTTTATTTTTGAATTTATTTTGAATTAAATTTACATACAAATAACTAAGTGATATAATATACTAAATTATTAGTTCCATTAAGAAAGGACGTGCCATATGATTAATAAGATAATAGAAGAACTATTCATAAAAAATGGAATAGAAGATATAAAAGTTTCTAAATCTAATAGACCTGATTTATGTGATTATCAATCTAATGATATATTTAAAATTGCAAAAAAAGAAGGGAAATCTCCAATAGAAGTTGGTAAAGAAGTAGAACTAAAAATTAATGATATAAAAAACTTTAATGACTATTTTGAAAGCGTACAATTTGTAGCACCTGGCTTTTTAAATATAAAGATAAATAACAACTTTATCTGTAATGTATTAAGAAAAATGAGTAACGATAACAAATTTAATATTCAATTACCGGAAAAAAGTGAAACATTTGTTGTCGATTATTGTGGCGCCAATGTAGCAAAGCCATTGCATGTTGGTCATATGAGAACCACAATAGTTGGAGAAAGTATCGCAAGAATAATTAGATTTATGGGACATAAAACTATTTGCGACGTACACCTAGGTGATTATGGGCTTCAAATAGGTGAAGTAATATATGCAATATTAGAAGATAAAATACCACTAGAAGATATAGATATAAATTACTTAGACGTAGCTTATCCAAAGATGAGCGCACGTTGTAAGGAAGATGAAAAATTAAAAGAAGAATGTGCAAGAATAACAAAAGAATTACAAGATGGAAATGAAGAATATAGAAAACTATGGAAAAAAATATTAGATGTTAGTGTTGAAGACATAAAGAAAAATTGCGATTACTTAGGAGCAAAATTTGATTATTGGTATGGTGAAAGTGATGCATATCCATATATTCCAAAAATAGAGAAAATACTTAATGAAAAAGGGCTTTTAAGGCAAAGTGAAGGCGCTTTGGTAGTAGACGTAGAAGAGCCTACTGATAAAAAAGAAATACCACCACTACTATTTAAAAAGAGTAATGGAGCTTATTTATATGCTTCTACCGATTTAGCATGTCTACTACAAAGAAAAGAAGATTTCAATCCAGATCATGTACTTTATGTTACTGATTTAAGACAAGCACTACATTTTGAACAGGTTTTTAGAACAATAGAAAAATGTGGAATATTTAAAAGGACACAACTAGAACATTTAGGTTATGGTACAGTAAACGGATTAGATGGTAAACCATTTAAAACAAGAGAAGGAACAGCGCCTAAATTAGAAAGTCTATATAATGACATAAAAGAAATATTCATATCAAAAAAAGAAGAAAATAAAAATCTATCAAACGAAGATTTAGATAAAATAGTAAACTCAATATTAAAATATGGCGATCTACAAAACTCAAAAGAAAAAGACTATATATTTAATATAGAAAAATTCTCAGATACAATAGGAAAAACAGGACCATACATACTTTATACATACTTACGTGTTAATAAAATACTTAAAGATAATTGTTATACACAAAAAGATTTAAGCAGTAAAATTTATAATGAATCAGACAGAAACTTAAGAATGAAATTATTTGATGTAGAGGATTACATATATTTAGCATATAATAATAGAAATCCATTCTATCTAGCAGATTATGTATATGATTTATGCTTATTGGTTAATAATTTTTATCAAAATAACAATATATCTAATTTGACTGATGAAGAAAACAAAAATGATTGGTTATATGTATTGAATTTATCAAATAGAATAATTAAAGAAGTGTTAGATTTATTGGTAATACAAATACCAAGTAAAATGTAAAATCAGGCGATATCATAAAAAGATATCGCTTTAACTTTAAATATAATATGGAAAAATTATAATAAATATGATATCTTTAATAAAGAAAAGCACTAAAAGGAGATGATAGTGTGTTACTTGCTAAAAATTGGAAAGATTATGAATTACTTGATTGTGGTAATGGGGAAAAATTAGAAAGATGGGGTAATGTTATATTACTAAGACCAGATCCACAAATAATATGGAATAATACAAATTTATTAGAAAAATATAATAATATAGATGCAGTATATCATAGAAGTAATAAAGGTGGAGGCTACTGGGAAAATTTAAAGAATCCACCAAAAAGTTGGAAAATTAATTATAAAAACTTAGTATTCAATATTAAGCAGATGGGATTTAAACATACAGGATTATTCCCAGAACAAGCCGTAAATTGGGATTTTATAATTGATAAAATATCTAATGCAGGAAGAAATATAAAGATGTTAAATCTATTTGGATATACTGGTGCAGCTAGTGTTGCAGCCCTAAGTGCAGGTGCAAGTGTAGTTCATGTTGATTCATCACGTGGAATGGTAGATTGGTGCAAAGAAAATGTAAAATCAAGTGGATTTGAATCAAGATCAATAAGATATATTGTAGATGATGTAGTAAAATTTGTTAAGAGAGAAATTAGACGTGGCAATAAATATGATGCAATAATAATGGATCCACCTAGTTATGGTAGGGGAGCAAATGGTGAGGTTTGGGATATAGAAAAAGATTTATATAATTTAGTAGAACTTTGCAGCGAATTATTAACAGAAGAACCACTATTTGTAATAATAAATACATATACAACAGGACTATCAAAAGAAGTATTTACTAATATTCTTAAATCAACTATAGGAAAAAATCATACAGGTAAAATATACTCAGAAGAAATAGCTATTCCAATTAAAAATAGTGATTTAGTGCTTCCTTGTGGAGTATGTAGTAGGTATTATAATGAATAAGTTAAATGTTTTATATGAAGATAATCACATAATAGTTGCAGTAAAACCAGCAAATATTCCTTCACAAGCAGATATAAGTGGAGATATTGATATGCTTACAATGGTTAAAGAATATGTAAAAAAGAAATATAATAAACCAGGTAATGTATATATAGGACTAGTCCAAAGATTAGATAGACCAGTAAGTGGAATAATGGTTTTCGCAAGGACATCAAAAGCAGCCTCACGACTTACTAATGAAATAAAAGAACATAAAGTAAAAAAGACATACCTTGCAGTAGTAAGAGGACTTTTTAATAAAAAAAATGGAAGTCTTGTAAACTATATTGTAAAGCAAAACGACAATTCTAGTAAAATTACGACAAAAGATAAAGGAAAAATAGCAAAGCTTAAATATGAAGTAATAAGTGAAAATAAAGAAAAAAAATTGTCACTTGTTAGAGTAAATCTAGAAACAGGTAGACACCATCAAATAAGAGTTCAATTGGCAAATATTAATCACCCATTATATGGAGACCAAAGATATGGTATAAGAGACAATAAACAGATTGCACTCTTATCCTATAAGCTAGAATTTGAACACCCGGTAAAAAAAGAAGTAATGACTTTTGAAATTTCTCCACCAAATTCAGAACCATGGAAAACGTTAAATTGTGTAAAGTAAAAATGTAAAGATGAAAAGAATTGATTTTTTCGTCTTTTTTTGTTATCATTGAAATAGAATAGAAGAGGAGATGGACTAAGAATGAAAATTTTAGAATTCATGAGTTTTAATCCTGGATGGTTTTTAACTTTACCTGGGATTTTGATAACAAGCGGAGTAATACTTTTATTAATAGCATTAATACTTTTATTAACTTCAGCAAAAAAAGAGGAGGAAGAAGAAAATGTCTCTCCAGTAAATAGCTTTACTACTCCTAATGTAGAAACATCAGTAGCGCCAGAGCCAGTACAAATAAATGTACCAGAAGCGCCTGCACAAGAAGAAATTAAGCCATCCATTGCAGAACAACCTACAATACAACCTGCGCAAAGCAATGCTGAACCACAAATAGCACAACACTCACCAATGACTAGTAATATAGGAGCTGGAATATTAGATATTGCAAATAATAATACTAAACCAGTAGTAGAAGAGGTAGCGATGCCTACTAAAACAGAAACACCAGGCGTACTTAATATAGGTGAAAGCATAGTACCAGAACAAACTCAATCAGAAGAAATACCAAGTATTAACATTAATAATGTTGTTCCACCTGCTGAAACACCAGTTGTAAATGCTACACCTGTGGTACCACAAGCACCTGTACAAGAAGAGGTTAAGCCAGTTATTACTACAGAACCAGTTCAACCTGTATCAATATATGGTGGGGTAAGTCCAACAATTGATTTAAAGAAGGAAAACTTACAACAAGAAAAGACTGTAATATATGGCGGTGCAGACCCACTTGAGAATACAGCACCAATTCCTACAGTTGCACATCCTGCATATTCAACTGTTATTCCTACACCACAACCAGTAACTCCAGCAGTTAATGAAGCTAAATTGGTTGACCCAATTGCAACACCAGAAGTGGTTGAAGAAGCAGCTATTGTTGATACAACTACTAATGATACAATACCTGCAACACCACACATAACTCAAGACGTAGAAACACTAGAATTATAAGAACAGAAATGTTCTTTTTTTTTATTGAAAAAAAAATCGACAGAAATACAATTTTTGTTAATTAAATGATTTACATTAGACTATAACATGTGCTATAATTAAAGAGAATACGATTGGTCACAATCTATTTGAAGCAAGAGACAAGGTCTCATAAAAGAAGGAGGAAAAGTAATGGAAAGCGAAAGAAAGAGTAAAGGTATTATAATTGGTGTGTTATGCGCAGTAATAGTATTTATGAGCATAGGTTTCGCTGCATTATCATCTCAATTAACAATTAATGGTAATGCAACAATAAGCGATACATGGAATGTTCAAATTACTAATATCGAAAAAAAAGAAAGCTCTACTGGAGTAACTGAAACTGCTCAACCTACACGTACCGCTACTACTGCTAACTTCAATGTTTCATTAAAAGAACCAGGAGACTATGCTATTTATACTGTAACAGTAAAAAATACTGGTAGTCTTGATGCAGTTCTTACTAGAATAACTGAAACTGAAGGAGAAGGTGGATCAGCTGCTATTAAATATACAGTTACACCAGCTGCAGGAAGCGAACAAGGTTCTGACTTACCAAAAACAAATGGTATTCATACTTTTGACGTAAAAGTTGAATATCTTTCTACTGCAGTAGGTGAGAATGCTCCAGAAGCAAATGCTTCAAAAAGCTTAAGTGTAACATTAGATTACAATCAAAAAACTGCTTAGTTTAATAATTTAAACTTAGTAAAAAATAAGTATTTGAACTTATTTTAATTTATTAGGAGGACAAGATGCGTAAGGTTAATAGTAAAAGTATTATTGTTATAGCAACAATTATATCTTATTTAATTTTATCTTGTCTTCTCCTAATAAATAAATTTAGTAATACTTACAATAGTATAATAAATCCCATGTTTTGGATTTTGCTTGCTGTAGTATGTTTTATTTTATTTAGGAATGAATATGTTAATAAAAAATTTAGACTTGATATCTTACAGACAGTAATTATAACGGTAGTAGGATATTTTATATTTTATTATATATTAGGATTTATTGTTGGATTCCAAGATACACCTTATTCTAGTGAAATTAAGGCAATATTTAAAAATATTTGGAATTTTGGAATAATAATAATTTTCCAAGAATATGTAAGACAAGTTTTAGTTAATAGAAGTGGAAGAAGTAAAGCTCTAATAGTTATAATAACAATACTATTTACATTTGTAGATATTACAAGAATACTAACTATATCAAAAATTGATAGTGGTGCGAAACTATTTCAAACTTTCGTTATAACTATTAACCCTGCAATAGCAAGAAGTATGCTTTTAACATATCTAACATATAAAGCTGATTTCTTACCATCGCTAGCATATAAAATTCCGCTAATAATATATTCTTTTATAGTTCCTTTTATACCAAACCTAAACTGGTTTTTATTAGGAGTAATTGACTTGCTTTTACCATTTGTAGTTTTTGCAAGAGTATATAGACTACTATATAAAAGGGAAAAAGTAGAAAAAAATAGAAAGAAATATAAAGGAATGTTAGCATATACTCCAATATTTATAGTACTGATTATCTTAGTAATACTTGTATCCGGAGTATTTAAATACCAATTGATTGCAATTGCATCTAACTCTATGAACCCTGCATTCTATAGGGGAGATGCTGTAATATTAAAAAAGGTAGATAAAGAGGAAAGGAAAAATATAAAAGTAGGAGAAGTAATTGTATATAATTCTGATGGAGCATATATCGTACATAGAGTCATTGAAAAGAAAGAAACAATGACAGGTGCATATCTTTATAAAACTAAAGGTGATAATAATAATGCACCAGATACTAAGCTAGTAGAAGCTAGCCAAATAGTTGGAAAGTTTACAATAGGAATTAAATACATAGGTTATCCAACAGTAATGCTACAAGAAGCATTAGCAAGAAGATAAAAAGGAGGTGGCGATATTCATGCAGAAAAAGACTGTCGTTAAGCATAAATTTAAAACGTATTTTATATCGTTTTTAGCAATATTTTTAATGATTACTTCGTTTTTTCTAATATATTCGTCACTAAACATTAAAACTAGTTCAAATGTTGCTTTGTTAACTTATTCAGAAAAAAGTAACTTAGATTATAAAGTATACTTAAAGAAAAATGATTATTTTAAGGAAAAATATTTACCAAAAAATAGACAGTATATCGCGTCAATTATAGATTATATAGATGTCTTCTATGATTATACATTTTCTTCATCTAAACATATTGATGCTAAATATAAGTATAAAGTAGTTGCTAAAATAAATGCTCAATACAAAGTTGATACCAACAGTATTAAACAAGTATGGCAAGATGAATATGTATTGTCAGAAGGAAAAGAATTAGAAATAAAAGACAAAAACACATTTACAATATCAGAAAATGTTAAAATTGACTATGATAAATATAATCAAATAATTAATAACTTTAAAAAAGATTACATGTTATCAGTAACATCTGATTTAACAGTTTCATTACTAATTGAAGTAGATGGCAAATATGTACCTGCCGATAAAGTATTTGATATAGATGCTGATATAAATCTTACAATTCCGTTGTCAGAACAAACTATCAACATCAAGATGGATTACAAAGATATAAACAACAGTCAAATAGTAAGTGTACAAAAACTTTCAAGATTTAGTAATATTCCATTTTTCATATTAGGACTTATTACTTCAGTTACATCAATAATAACAATTATAGTAGTAGTAAAAATAATAATAATGGAAGATAAAAAGCAATCAAAATATATAAAAAGATTAAAAAAGATTTTACACGACTATGGAGATATAATTGTTGAGGTAAAAAATCCACCAGATATTCCAAAAGATAAATCAAGTGAAGTTATGAGTTTTGCTGAACTTGTAAATGCACAACTTGAAGTAAGATCTCCAATTATCTTCTCTGAAAAATCAACCAACGAAATAGGTCAATTTGTTCTATTTGATAAAGAGCATGCTTATTACTACTTGCTTAAATCAGATGAATTAAACATAAATAAAAAATAATTAAAGAGGCCAATAGCTTCTTTTAATTTGCATATCTTTGTGATATAATGCAAATATAATAGGATAGAAAGGAAAGACATTAGTCTGTTTGGCATAAATATGAAAAAGACCCCATTAAAGATAATTACAGTATTAGTGATAATGATAATTTTTTCAATGACACTAGGTTATTCAGTACTTGTTCAAAAACTAGAAATCATGGGAAATGCTACTATTGATTCAACAGATTATTTAATAGAAATAACTTCAATTACAGTTTTAAAAAAAGAAGGAGAAGCATATCAGAATGCTAATCCAACATTTAATAAAACAGAAGGAACAATGTATTCGTCTATTCCAAATACATCATCAGGAATAATATATAAAATAACAATAAAAAATAAAGGACTAACAAGTGGAGTATTAGACTATACATTTGTAAGTATAGATAATTCAAATATAAAATATAAAATAGGTGGAATAAATAATGGGGATATAATAGCCGCAGGAGAAAGCGCAGAGGTAACAGTAGAATTTGAAACATGGGATGATGTAAAGAATATAACTAATGCACAAGTATCAAGTATAATAGATTTTGAATTTATTCCATATAGTGACTCATATTCACAAGCATGTACATCACAATGGGATGGAACTTCATCTCAAGAACCATCAAAGAAAACTATATATGGAGTAGAATATTATCAAATAAGCAATGCAAATGAATTGAATTGGTTTGCAAATACAGTAAATAGTGGAAGAAAAGATATAAATGCAATTCTAACTAAGAATATATGTCTTAATTCAAAAACTCTAGCTCAAATAGGAACAGAAGGATATAATGGAATATTTGATGGTCAAAATAGAACTATACAAGGGTTCTATCTTTTTAGACAATATACATTAGAAGAAATAACAACAACTTTTTATACTGGATTATTTAGAAAAAATAATGGAAATATTAAAAATCTTAATTTAACGGGAGAGATATACAATAGTTTATCCATTAATCCAGGAACTCCTAGAGAATATAGAATTTATTCAAATGATGGTACAATTGTTTCTGAAAATTATGGAAAAATTTCAAATTGCTCTTATTCAGGCAAAATGACAGGCCACTATGAAGTAAGATCAAATTGTCACCCATTTGCATTAAGAGGTGATTTTAGTTCTGGAGGATTAGTAGGAATTAATGAAGGCATAATAACAGGAAGTTATACTAACGCAGCAACAGAATTCAATGCAACAAACACCAAAAACGTTTGTAACTATAGTTCGTATAACAAAACCTACTCTGGAGGAATTGTAGGAACAAACAGCGGATATATTTCAGACACATATTTTAATGGAACAATTAATAGTAGAAACCGCGTAAAAGCGTTAGGAAGTTATTCATATTATCGCTTGGGAGGAATAGTTGGAACTCTAGATTCAGGTGTTGTAAAAAATTCATATAATTCAGGAAAAATAACATATTCGTCATTGATAGAAAAATCTGGAGAAGTAGAAGAAGAATTATTAGGAGGAGCGATAGGACTTTCCAATGGAACCTTAACCAA
>ERZ779643.2363-NODE-2363-length-10969-cov-1.545171_pt1 | contig 10969 bp, 7 predicted proteins | sample MGYA00511564_ERZ779643 | MGnify/ENA primary metagenome ERZ779643 (study PRJEB29588, sample SAMEA2147114) | human gut metagenome | biome: human gut; feature: human-associated habitat; material: faeces | place: Denmark | collected 2008/2010 ... | reverse complement strand
AACGATGGTTTGACTTTGCAATTCGACAAAATGCAAGCGGTTTGGCGTGTCTCAACAAAATGCGCGGAGGTTGATGATACAATCAGCCTTGCGCATTTCATTTTGCAACAGGGGGTGGGAAGGAACCTGAATCGTATCCAATCTGCCAGTTCTTAAAGGGAAAATGCTCTGATATGGAAGCGCTTGCAGACAAAGGGTATCGCCAAGGGTTGCAGCGATGAGGAAGTGTAAAAATAATAAAAACAGGAAAATCTGCAAAGACATCCCTGTTTATTATTTTACGCAATCAGATATAGAGCTCTGTGAAATGGTAAGTTCATGATTTTATCAAAAGAAGATTTTGTGAGCGCAGCTGATAGGCGTCAACCCCTGCACCGCGATAGCTTTTCCATTTCCTCCGCTGTCAGCCCGGTAGCTTGCCGAATCTGTGCAAGGTCTAAGCCAAGCTGCATGAGGTTCCGCGCGATCTCTTGTTGTTTCTGTGCCGCACCTTTCGCAAGTCCGGCAGTTTCGCCTTTGGTGAAGCCGGATTTCTCGCCTTTCACAAAACCGATTTTTTCTCCGGATTTCTCGCCGTCCTCGTAGGCTTCGCGGGCGCGGATCTCCGCAAATTCTTCTACTGTAATTTCGTTGAAAAGCATGCCTGTCACCTCCCGGCTGTGTTTTCGCAGAAAGTCTTCGATCAAGCCCTCCTCCATACATTGCTTTACCGATGTATCGATGGCGCTTTTCAAATCGCCGCCGTTCTCCTTGGCTGCTGTTTTGATATAGTACAGCAGCTTGCTGTAGCCCAAAAGCGACGGACTTCTCTGCAAGATTTCGTTATCCTCACTATTAACATTATAGTTTAAATTAACGAACTTGACAACCAGTTCGAGTGAATTTTCCTTTGGTGGTGCCTGGAAGCTGTCGGAAAGCTTCAAGGTTTTGGTGTTCCACGTTTCATTGCCCACATAGAATAAGTAAAATTCCGGGACAGGGAATTTGACCAGCTTGCTGCCGTAAAGGCCCTCTTTGCCGGAAAGGTTTTCGAGGGAACGGCTGACGTAGCCGAGGCAGCGCATCGGGATGTTCCAGTTGATGGTGCTTTGGCACTCGGACATCACCAGATGGCGTTTCTGGATGACAAAGCCGAGGTCATTGTTGCGGTCGATATAGAGGGCATTGGCGAGGGTTGTGTAGGTCAGCTCGGTATCCGGCGGCAGATTTTCGCCTGTGACTGCGTTATACAGTTCGATGGCACGCGCCGGCTCGGAAAAGAGCAGGCAAAAGGTGGAATCTTTGTGGTTGCGGCGCGGCATTTCGCCGATGCGAGGCTCTGCGGTGTGTTCCGCTTGCGGCATGGTATCTGTGTTTTGATTTTTCTGCGTTGTATCTTTGCTTTTTTCGTTTGTATCGGTCATGCGATTTCCTCCTGCTGTGATTTCGAATACTATTTCTTTCATAAATTCTATATTTTTTAACCGAGTCTGTTCCAATACTTTTGCGAATATAAGTGTTTCTACTGATATATAAAAATAACAAATAAACATTGTAATAAGTTCGTAATAATATCGTTATGACAATTACATCTCGCATTGATATTTTTGCAGAAAATTTAGACAGTTCCCTTTCAGTATGAAACAAAGTGAAATAAAAAAAAATCACTGCAAGATATATATGAAACATTGAAAGCTCTCTACCGAACAACGTATCAAGCAATATAAGTTGAAACCGGACCGGGCCGATGTTATTGTTCCTACCATCGGACTGTCCGACGGTATCATCGATAGTCTGTATACGCAAAATATGAACAAGGTTTAATTCTCTACAATCTTGATGCATCAATACAAAAAGCTCCTGATACTAGTGTATATTCAAACTTTGTATCGGGAGTTTTTGTCTCATCTTGCTATAATGTACAGATTCGTCCTTAAAGAGGTAAATATTCAAATTTTGTTCTCTATATTTGTGTAACTATATATTTGATAAGATGGATATAAAACTTAGAATTGAACAACCTTCGGATTATAATGAAACCGAAAATGTCACACGGGAAGCCTTTTGGAATCATTTTTCTCCGGGATGTGACGAACATTATCTCCTTCATATCATGCGTAACCATCCAAAGTTTGTACCGGAACTCGATATTGTTGCAGAACTTAATGGCAAGATTGTCGGCAATGTGGTCTGCCTTAAATCATTTATCATGGCGGATGACGGTAACCAATATGAAGTATTGAGTCTGGGGCCCATTTCTGTTCTTCCCGAATATCAACAGAAAGGTATTGGAGGAAAAATGATTGCGCTGACCAAAGAACGAGCTTTCGATATGGGATTTCGTGCCATTTTACTTTGCGGTGACCCGGATTATTACCTCCGGCAAGGATTCATTCCTGCTGAAACATTAGGGATTCGCACCGAAGATAATATGTATGCTACTGCTCTTCATGTTTATGAATTATATGATAATGCTTTAGCCAACGCTAAAGGACGTTACATAGAAGATGAAATATATCAGGTCGATAAATCAGCTGCTAATGAGTTCGATAAGCGATTCTCTCCAAAGGAAATTATAGTTGGCACTCCGTCACAAAAGCGATTCGATCAGATAGTAGTGATGCGGAGAAAAGCGATTTAAGGTTGAATAAACTTAAATCGCTTGATTTGTACATTACGGAAGTTCTATCGTGCTATGCCATCAAGCAACTATTATTCAACATAGCTACTATTCTTTGTCTCTTCATAGTTACAAAGAATTAAAATATATAATTGAGACAGAGAGAAAAATGCCTTAACAATTGATGAAACCTATCTTATAGAAACTATAGTTTACAAAAAGTCACCATTGACACTTTGTAATTCTTAATCTACCAGGAATCGTTTCTTTCCTCCCTTTTATTGGAATAAAGAGTTTCTGCCACTGTAGAGGAATTTGCTCAAATCGTTATTCTATAATCAGGCACGATATATACACTTTTTGATACATCATCAAAGATTTTACCACCAAAGAGATATTATCTATACTAATAAAGTTCCCTTTTATTCTTTTCTATTTATCATTATCAAAGACCGAAGTAGAAAAATCAATGGAAGGAAAGTAGAAAATACTAACAATATTTACGACATAGCGACACTATCCCAATGGTTTGCTTACTCTATCCATAGCTTTTGGTGACATTATCCGCATCTTTTGCTTACTTTATCCTTATGTTTTTCACAAATATAACGATGCTTTTCCGATAAAAACACGGTGCTTTTGTACAAAACAAGCAAAATTTTCAGCATTTTAAAGGTTTTTGCTTGCTAACAGAGAAAAATAACAAAACATGTGAGATAGCAAAATCCCTGATTACACAAACAATCGTCAGTATAATCAGGGATTCTAAAACTTTATGTAAAAAGTGTAGAGATGACGAAAAGTTTAGTACTGAATCACCTTGTCACTACTAACAGTCTTATACCAATCTGTGGTTGAGCTCTGATCGTGTGCCCAATCTGCAAATTTAGAATATGCATTCGTTATCACTGTTGTTTCTGTTGGATAAGCAAATTTATCAGGAACACAAAGAGCCCAAGTATTATTAACTGCCTTGATTACTTCGAGCACTTCATTATCTGCCAATTGCCCATTCGCCGTAGCCGAATTAAAATGAGTCAAATGGATTTCCGTTCTCTTTTGACCTATCCCCTGATAAGCAATGAAGAAGTCTAAGCCATCTGTCACACTAGGGACAGATATTACATTCTTAAGTTTGACGTTCACTTCAAGAGTGTATATATCTGTAAGAGGGGTACTAGCATTCCCTGTATTCAACATGGGACGTTGTGCTCCTGTATATCCATATATATAATGTGCGTCTCCAAATAAAGGAATCACAAGTTCATTACCATTCGTTTCATAAGATGCATTTTCAAATATCCCGGAATTTAATGAACCAGTACGTTGAGCAGCGCCTGCACCAAAACTTACCTCTTCTACATTATTTTTGTCTATTCCTCGTATTCTCAAACCAGCACCTAATTGTTTCACGGCACCAACCGCCCGAAGGTCGATTTTATATTTCAGTTCTTTCACGTCATTACCGGCTGCAGGCAAAGTTACATTCAACACAATATCATTGAAATCGTAATCGCCTGCTTTCGGATAGTTATCTTCGAAAGCATAAGAATAAACCGCATATCGGATCTCTACATCATCCGGTTCTTCATCAGAGTTATATCCTTCTTTAATACAGTCACCGTCAGCAGGAAGTATAAATTCGGCTTTACCCGGGTTACAATAGGTAGCACCTTGCTGCAATCCTTTATTTGTCAGCCAATCAAAAGAACTCCATTCCCATTGATTTTTACCATTAGATGTTTGATCCGTTATTTCACAAATAATATTATTCGTTACTTTTGAATTAGAATAAGCCAAACCGGAAGTATTGTCTATTGTATGAATTCTTAATAAGGCAGTTCCTTGTGTCGGACCGGTAACTGTTCTGAATAAATTAGCTTTGCCCGTACAAGTCAATATGGATTGTGCTTCCATCACGATATTATTATCATTTCCATTACCCGTCAATTCTTTGCAAATAGCTTCGGAAGTATTTCCCATAACAAGTGTACCAAACTGTAATTTTCCTGCCTTCAGATAACAACCGTTTTTAATATTAGTATTGTTGTTACCATCTATATTTTCAACTTCAATCGTTCCATGATTTATCAATGTGGTACCATTAGTAGAAGCATTATAAGAATTCAGTTTAAGTGTTCCATAATTCACAAAATCAACTCCACTTCCACCTCCATCAATTTTCAAAAAGTCACAATCAATCGTACCGGCATTATAGTTCGTACGCCCGGCCGAACTATTTGTTATCTGAATACCTCTGTCGCCTACAATACTTCCCCCCTGCATCACAGTTATATAAGAAGCTTGAGTTAATACCAAGCTCCCATTTTTAGCGACCTCTATCTTTCCACCATTCTCAACTATAATTTCTGTGATATTAGAAAATTGATTACTATTTTCTATAACCCATGTGCTTCCTTGAGGAACAATTACTTTCACAGCTTGGGCTCCGCCACTGACACCAGAGGTGGTAAATCCACCATTAAAAGTACCATCCGGAATCTTAAACCAACGTTCACTTTCTGTAAAAACAGGATATTCTTTATAATTACCGGCCCATCCGGAACTTGCCCCTAAATCCCAGCCAGCCTGAACGACAGTAGCAGTTACCTTTTTAGCACTAATAAAATCAGCAGTATAAGGAGCCTCCATAACAGGTATACTAGTCGCCACAGCTCGTGACATAGAACGTGTTGGCGTACCTTTGTCTCCAAAATGCGCTGTCACTGTGCCGTTTTCAATCGCTGCCGGTTGAACCAGATAGCGTTTGTGCTCATCTATGCGTGCAACAAACACCTTATCAAGCGCTGTTGCACAATCCATCACCACATTCAAAGTCGTACTTTGATTGACAGTTCCTTCCGCTAAGAGTTTTGCTGTGCTTCCCGGACTTAATGGATCGGCATCAAATATTTGTATCTTATAATCTACTCCCTGATCTCCATTAACTGACACACACGCTATCACACTTCGTGACACTGTCCAATCACCATCAGGATCGATGTTTTTTACAGGAAAAGTTTCTTCGTAAATTTGCTTCAGTTGATCTGCATCAAACAGATTTTTCTCATTATCAACACAACTGATAAAACTGATGGAAGACGCCAACAACGAGAAAGTGAATACTTTTGCAATGTTCTGTTTCATAATCTTTTAATGCTTTAGTTTGTTTTATTTGCGAAAAACATAAATCACTACTAATCAATAATCAGCAATGAACGCACAAAGATAATTGTATTTATAAACATTATACAGATTACATTGCATTTTCCGATTTACAGTTAACATCTTTTAAAGCGCCTCACTCTTATTATTTATATTAGAAGACAGTTAGTTATATCGTTGAATATTAAATTTTAATACTATTTATTCAATAGTATACAGCAAAAAAAAGAGTTGCATGGAAATATGCAACTCTTCATAAAAAGACAAAGACTAAAAGGGGAAAATCAATGGCAATACAAAAATCATCACGATTCCCATAATAATCTGCAACGGTAATCCTACTTTTACATAATCCATAAAAGTATATTGTCCTGCAGGCATTACCAAGGCATTAGGCGGCGTAGAGAACGGAGAAGCAAAACACATACTTGCACCTACCGTCACGGCAAACAGGAAAGGAACCGGACTGACTCCAATCTGTATGGCACTTTGCAAAGCAATCGGAGCAAGCAAAACAGCGGTAGCCGTATTACTAATAAACATCGTCATCAACGAAGTCGTAAAATAAATACCTGCCATCAATGCAATCGGTCCGTATGATCCCAAGCCGTTCACTAATGTATTGGAAATATATTCCGAAGCTCCCGTTTTCTCCAATGCCAGAGACATAGGGAGCATGGCAGCAATCAATACAATACTTTCCCAGTTGATCGTTTTATAAGCCGCTTCCACATTGCGGAAACATCCCGTAAGGACCATCAATATACCCGCTATCATAACGGCTGTAACCGGAGCTACCGGAATGAAGTCAAAAACCATCATTGCGACCATTAACACCATAATAGCAGCTGCTACCGGAGCTTTATAATCTAACGTAACTTTAGCCGCTTCCGCCAAAGGTTGCCCCAAAACAACCCAATCAGCATCTTCCTTGCTAAGACGGGCTATATTATTCCATGTTCCTTGTACCAAAAGCACGTCACCACTATGAATACGCTCATTCCCCAAATCTTGCAATAAATATTCCTTTTTACGACGAACCCCTAATACGTTCACATTAAACTTATCACGGAAACCAGCTTCTTTAATTGTCTGGTTTATCAAATTAGAAGATGGCATCAATACTATTTCAGCAATACCGATATCATAAAAATCAAGCGAATTAGTCGTACTTTTTGTTTCTTCCGTTGCATGGTCGCCCAAGACCTCCAACAGGTAATCTTCCGCAAAGAGTTGCACCTTATCAAAGTCTCCAGTCACATACAAAATATCCTCTACTTCTAACATCGTGTCCGGTGCAGCAAACTTTTGAGTAATCGTTTTTAGAAAACGATGTTGCGATGCATCACCACGACGAACTTCCATAATATTCAAACCATATTTACGGCGAATATCCAGGTCAATAATTGTCTTCCCCAAAAGCCTTGAATCTTTTATCACCTGTAAACGAAACAAATTACTAGAAAGCCCATATTCATTGACCAACTGTTTTAGTGACTTGCCCGAACGTTTATTATCATCTTTCTGGCCTTTTTTAGAAAGAAACCATTTACTAAGCGGCATCAAAACCAGTGTGCCAACAATTACACAAACAATACCGACAGGCAGGAAAGAGAAGAAAGAAAGCGGCTCAAGTCCAGCGGAAGTCAACGTATTCTGTATCACAAGGTTCGGTGGAGTACCAATCAAAGTCATCATACCTCCCATACTACTTGCAAAAGCCAATGGCATCAACAACCTGCTGGGATTCATGCCGGCACTCATCGCCAAACTAACAACAATAGGAAGCATCAATGCCACCGTACCTGTGTTACTGACAAACGCGCCAATGACAGAAGTCACCAACATCACCAATAGAAACAACCGGATCTCACTGGTTCCCGCAAGTTTAAGAATTCGGGAACTGATCATTTTTGCTAGTCCCGTCTGAAAAATAGCCCCTCCTACTACAAACAATCCGATCATCATAATGACTACCGAATTGGAAAAGCCGGAGAGTGCCTCGTCAGGAGTTAATATCTGAAAAACAAGTAAGGCTATCAGCGCACATAGCGCCACAATATCCGAACGAACCTTGCCGTTCACGAAAAAGACAGCCGAAAGAACGAGAATAATAATGGTTATTAGCATACGTAATTAAATGATTGTTTTATTTTGACTCTATCAAAACTAATTTAGGTGAACAAAAATAGAAAATACTCCAGCGTTATTAAAACAAATTAGAAATGATTTTAGTTCATGAGACATCATTTAATATTTTAATACATTTTACCTCTAGAAAAAGAATCAAAATTAAGCAAAATATCATACCATACAGGAAATAAAAGACACCATACGTCCCCATTTATCCATCACATTTTATTACACTGTCACAATATAAGGTTGAAAATCAATATATTTATGTATTATCTTTTGATAGTTCAGAGAACAATTCATATCTTTACACCCTATTTATATCAAACATTTTATGGCAAACAATATTTTGTTAATTTTCTGGATTGGTGAAGTACCTTGGGGTTATAATTATTTACTGGTAATTATTTTACTCCTTATCATCAGCATTTTATTATATAGAATCCACAAATTACACAAAACGATTAAAAAGACCAATCATTCCTATCGTTTTTCTTTTGATATTCTCGACAACCTTCCTTTTCCGATCTTCGTAAAAGACATTGCAAATGATTTCCGATACTATTACTGGAATAAAGAATCAGCCGTTCAATCCGGTATCAGTAGTGAAGAGGCTATCGGACATACTGACTACGAAATATACGGAGAAGAAAGAGGAGAAAAATACCGGAATATCGACAAAGAACTCGTACAAGAAGGCAAAGTATACCGCAAAGAAGAAAAATATATCACTCCCGATGGAATCACCCATGATACGATTGCTGTAAAATCAATTATTTCATGGGAAGGGGAAAAAAGATGGCTGCTGGCAACCCGATGGGATATCACCCAACTCAAGAATTATGAAAGAGAATTGGTTGCAGCCAAAGAAGAACTGGAAAAAGCATTGAAGAAGCAGAAACTAGCTCTAAAAAGTATTGACTTCGGGCTTATCTATATTGATAAAAATTACCGGGTGCAATGGGAAGAAACAAGACAAATCGCCAGCCTGGTAAAAGGAAGACGATACATACCGGGAAAAATTTGCTATCAGACCAGTGCACTTCGTAATGAACCATGTGGACAATGTGCTTTCAAGAAAGCAATCGAACAAGGCAAAATAATCCGACATACAATCAGAGTAGACGATGTAGATTTTGAAGTGACCGCAACTCCCGTTTTTGGCGACGAAAAAGAAACTGAAATTATTGGCGGATTACTTCGTTTTGAAAACATCACAGAAAAACTAAAAATGAACAGAATGTTGCAAGAGGCAAAGGAAAAAGCCGAAGAATCCAATCGACTGAAATCTGCCTTTCTAGCTAATATGAGCCATGAAATACGAACCCCACTAAACGCAATTGTAGGATTTTCCGAAATGGTTTGCCAGACAGAGGAGGAAGAAGAGAAACAGGAATTCGTGAAAATAATCTCCAGCAACAATATCTTATTATTGCAACTGATAGACGATATTCTGGATCTTTCCAAAATCGAAGCCGGTACTATGGAATTCACATTTGCGCAAACTGACATTAATGAACTGATGGAAGGTATTTGCAGACAAATGCAAGAAAAAAACTCTTCACCGGACGTACAAATCGTATTCACAGAGAGAGCAAATCAATGTATTATTAATACAGACCGCATACGCTTATCACAGGTTATCATCAACTTTACAAACAATGCCTTAAAGTTCACTTCCAAGGGTTCTATCGAAATGGGATACCGGATTGAAGAAGCAAGTGATGAAATATACTTTTATGTAAAAGATACAGGTATCGGAATTCCTGCTGACAAAATAGACAAGGTGTTCGAACGTTTCGTCAAACTGAATTCGTTTATTAAAGGAACAGGTCTCGGACTAGCCATCTGTCGTGTCATTGTAGAGCGGCTGGGAGGAGTTATCGGAGCGGAATCTAAAGAAGGAGAAGGTTCTTGTTTCTGGTTCAAAATTCCAAGAACAGAGAATATTGAGAAATAGTAAACAGAATACCGAAAAGCCTTGGATTTATAAAATCACTCTTTTTGCTGTTACTGATTATGAAGTATACCCTGTAAGATAATAATACTGCCCCGCTACTTTACATTATTACCACTACTAATGAAATGTACCCCAAAAGTTTTATATCCAACTTTTAGGGTACACATTTTATTTAGCAAGAAGGATTTTTCGGAAACCTTCTTATTCTATAAACTTCATGTAAGAGTGTGCCTAAAGTGCAGTCTCTAATATTCTACGAGCAACAGCACCTGTTACATTTCCATTCTCACCATATTTAGCACCACGTTCATTGAAGCGGCGTTCGATTTCCAGAATAGTTTCCTGTCCGATGTTCTCTTCATGCAAACGTGTAGTCAGTCCCAGTGAACGGAAAAATTCTTCGGTACGGCAAATTGCTTCATCAATCCGCTCTTCTCTCGTACCGGAAGTAATTCCCCAAACTCTTTCACCATACTGCAAAAGCTTATCCCCTTTTTCTTCATGAAGCACTTGCAACGTGGCAGGAAGAACAATGGCTAACGTATGGCCATGTGTCAATCCGTGCAAAGCAGTAATTTCATGCCCGATCATGTGAGTAGCCCAGTCTTGAGACACTCCCATAGCAATAAATCCATTCAATGCCATTGTAGCCGAAAGCATAAAATCAGCCATCAGTTGATAATCATGCTGGTTTTCACGAATTTTCGGAGCAATCTCCACCAGAGTTTGCAGAATACCTTCTGCCCAACGGTCCATAACGCGACTCTGTCCGGAAGTAGTCATATATTGCTCCATCACATGAACATAGGTATCAGCCAATCCACAAGCTACCTGATGAGGTGGCAAGGTAAAAGTTACTTCCGGATCAAGAATAGAGAAGATTGGATAGTTGGCATAAAAAGGATATTTCTCTTTCGTTTCGCGACGGGAAATAACTGCTCCGTTATTCATTTCCGAACCGGTAGCAGGCAAAGTCAATACAGTGGAAAGAGGTACAGTATGAGTTACCGGGCGTCCGGCAAGTACTAAATCCCAGGCATCACCATCATACAGGATTCCTGCGGAAATCAATTTCGTACCGTCAATAACGGAACCACCACCAACAGCCAGCA
>ERZ779643.2353-NODE-2353-length-11020-cov-18.893023_pt1 | contig 11020 bp, 10 predicted proteins | sample MGYA00511564_ERZ779643 | MGnify/ENA primary metagenome ERZ779643 (study PRJEB29588, sample SAMEA2147114) | human gut metagenome | biome: human gut; feature: human-associated habitat; material: faeces | place: Denmark | collected 2008/2010 ... | reverse complement strand
TATACTCAATAGTTCTGTCATTGTTTCTAATTTTGCACAAAAATATAAAATCTAAATTATCTATGAGAAAAATCAGAAACTTTTTATGCTTTTTTATATATTCTTTCCATCTTAATTGTCCGACTACGGAGAAACAAATCACCGACAGGCAAGTTACTCTTGAAAGAACAAACGAATTGTCCTCCTAAGTCGGTCAATCTTACAGATAATAATTTTAATTTGTCTAAATAGTAGCAATATATGCCAATTATTCATTTTTTTCTGATTGATTATCAAGATAAAACATTATATTTGTAACATTAAATGTTTTAGAATAATGGCAAAGAACAATATAGACTTATCTGTAGTCCTTCATGATAATAGTGACTATAAGGACTGGCTTGTAGAATTGAAAGAAAGATTCTACAGCCATCGCCTTAAAGCATCGTGTGCCACCAACGGTTATTTGTTGGATTTCTATTGGAAGTTGGGACGAGACATTGAAGCCAAGCAATATACCAACACTTACGGCTCTGGTTTTTATAAGAATCTCAGTCAAGACTTGAAGAACGAGATGCCTGGCGTAAAAGGGTTCTCGCCTATAAACTTGCGCTATATGAGTAAGTTTTTCAAACTCTATGCTCCTCTATATAGAAATATTCCGCAGACTGCGGAACTTTTCTCTGATTCGTTGTCAGACTCAATTGTTCCGCAAGTTGCGGAACAATTTGAAAAACGTCAACAGCCTGTTGATGATTTCAATTTGTTGTTCTCTATTCCTTGGGACCATCATCGCCGTATCATTGACAAATGCAAGGATGATATGGACAAAGCCCTGTTCTTTGTAAGAAAAACATGGGAAAATAATTGGGGACGTGATGCGTTGCTTAATTGGCTTGACACAGACCTATATGAGCGTGATGGTAAGGCTGTTACAAATTTCCAATCTACTCTTCCTGCCGTGCAGAGCGATTTAGCACAGCAAATGACAAAAGATCCGTATCAATTTGACTTCCTCAATCTGAGAGAGAAATTTGACGAGCGAGACATCGAAGATGAATTGGTGAACAATGTAACACGTTTTCTTTTGGAACTAGGAAAGGGATTCTCTTATATGGGCAGACAGTTTCGTTTGGAGGTAGGTCAGCAGGAGTTCTTCCCAGACTTGCTGTTTTACAATGCCCACCTCCATGCCTATGTGGTCATTGAGCTAAAAGCCCAGTCGTTCCATCCATCGTTCTTGGGACAACTAAGTTTCTATGTATCTGCCATCAACCACCAATTCAAGACCAATATAGACAATCCTACCATTGGCTTGCTTATCTGTAAGGACAAGGACAACGTAGTGGCTAAATATGCCTTGGAGTCATACAAGGAACCAATGGGTATATCGGAATATCAGCTCTCCAAACTCTTCCCGAAAGACTTCAAATCATCTTTGCCGACTATCGAGGAATTGGAAAAGGGATTGAAAGATAACTAAAAGTAACGGAACTGTTTTTGCATGAATAAAGAAGAAATAAAACAAGAACCTAATGATGGGCTGATAGCTCGCATATTAGGAGGAACACCCACTATTTTACAGAAGGTGTTCTTTATACTTATGGCATTTTCGCTGATATTATGGCCCTTGGGATGCTATGTTTCTATATTCTTCTTTGATGCCCCTGTTCGCTCTGATGTAGACAAAATATGTCGTTATGGCATGCTTATAACCATCTGCTTGTATCCTATCTACTTGTTCCCTTTGTTGAGATTTATGTTTCAACTTTCAAAGAACTTAAGAGCAACTTGGCTTTATTATCTATGTCCGATAGTACCAATATTAATTCTTAGGTTGTTATTTTCAATTAGTACAATCAGTGCTCCGAAAATAGACAATACCGAATTTTGCACTAATGAGGATTTGGTTGGTCATTGGACTTTGAGCACTGTTGCCAAATCATTACCTCCATTGAGGTGAAACACTCATAAATCGCTCATTTTAAGCTATTCTGCAGATTTTAGCGTAATTTTTACAAAAAAATCTCATTTCTTTATCATTTTATGATAACCACAACTTCTGGGTCACCTGCAAAAGCGTGTGGATGTAATATATTAAATTCAGTTATCTTCTGTTCTTTTTAAAAAAGATAACAGACAATGAACGAATATTTATCGGCTCAGGAGAGATAGAAAACAAGTGGTGAAGAGTTGCAGAACCTCTTCACCTCGCCAAACGCCCTATTTATCGAGGTTTGCAAGGGATGGGTGAAGAGTGAAGACTATTACAACAAGTTCTTTACCAGTACGTTCAAGACAACTATTTCTTACCAAGATTTCTAGCTTTTCCATCATCTTACGCTTGGTTTCCTTAGAAGCATTCCAACAGCGCAACGCTTCTTCTTAACATTGTTGTATTCATATCATTATTCCTCCATTTTTAGTTCAAATCATAACTGTAAAGATACCTCCCGTCAAAATTTATACTCAAAATTCATATACCTACATTTTTTGAATCTAGCGATAAAAATAAGGAGGTTTGAGAGGCTGGAAATCCCCGTTTTCTGCTCTCTATTAAGAATAAGACCTGTAGTTGTACGACTATAAAGTTATAGTTGTACGACTATACATACTATGGTTGTACGACTATAGAGTTATGGTTGTACAACTATAGGGGTTATAGTCGTACAACTATAGATTTTTCTCAACGCCACCATCTTGTCAAGAAATCGCAAGCATCTGATTACCAACATCTTTCCGATTTTCTTCATATTTACGATATTCTCAAAGAAATAATAAGCGTCTGGAAATACGAGAATCTCAGGCAAGCTAATGTAAAGAAGATTCATTCTTAACAAAGCCGCATCACTACATCTTCAGGATATTCTTGCAAATCACCTATTCAAGTTTCGCAAGTAACCTCCGGTCCCCGAAGGGGGCCAACTTTCAATAACCGCTGGTGGAATGACCAAAGGTCATGGAACCTGCGGACAACCAATAGGTATGAAAACAGAAGTCGCTTAGTTTCTTCTTGCTTTTTTGCTGTTAAATACCGTTAATACAATAAACCATCTCGAATTTTAGAAGTCCAAATGATGGTTTTGGTAGAAACCATGACTCACTTCGTGTCGAATTAACTCCATTTTAGTGTCATACTTGTTGGGTATATAAATTAATAATAAGAATAACAGAAGATAATCCGATGAAAAAAATGATGGGTAATTATTCAGGAAAACTACAACAACTGCTTTGTTTGCTGATATGTGTGCTGATGGTAGTGGTCGTCAGTATCCGTAGAGATGGTAAGGTGGCTGGACGCTATGTGAATCAGCAACAGACAGTAGCACCAAAGACAGAGCCCATGGATGTACTTGAGGATGGTTCTGTGCAATTGAATACTACAGAACTTGGAAAAGACATTGTAGGCTACGGAGGCATCGTGCCATTGGAGATTACCTTGCAGGATGGCAGGGTAAAGAGTATCAGAGCACTTGCCAATTCTGAGACTCCCGATTTCTTTACTGAGGCTTCTGCCCTTCTTACTAAATGGAATGGCAAGACGATAGAAGACGCTCAGAAGATGAAGGTGGACGCCGTTTCTGGTGCGACGTTCTCTTCAAAGGCTATCATCGGAAACGTGCAGCGAGGACTTCAATATGCAGCCAAGAATCCTGTAAAGACTTCAGTATGGTCAGAGTTTGATTTCTCAGCCAAGGCTATAGCCGGACTGATTGTTGTGCTCATGGCAGCCATCGTACCGCTTTTCATTAAGAACAGACGATATAGGATAGCTCAGCAAATCCTAAATGTCATAGTGCTTGGATTCTGGTGCGGTTCTTTTCTGAACTATACATCAATCGTCAGCTATATGTCGAATGACATAAACATAGTGGCATTGATAGTGCCGGTAATCATGCTAATCACGGCATTCGTATATCCTCTCTTCGGCAAGAAATCATACTATTGTACGCATGTGTGCCCCTTTGGTTCGTTGCAGGAACTTGCTGGGAAATGCGTTGGATATAAAGTCAGAATGAAACCAACGACAGCCAGACGACTGGATATGTTCCGCCAGATTCTCTGGACCATACTCATGCAGTGTTTGTGGACGGGTATATGGTTCGACTGGATTGATTATGAACCCTTCTCTGCCTTTGTATTCCAATCAGCATCATGGATTGTCATTGCCATTGCCATAACCTTCGTGGCACTCTCAACGGTAATCATGCGATCATACTGTCGCTTTGTCTGTCCTACGGGATCACTCATTAAATACAGCCAATTCTCTATTTTAAAGAAAAAGAAATAGAAATAAACCGGTCATTAGAACACATGATAAACGATGCATTCTGACGACCGGTTTTTATTTGGTATAAACATGGGAAAGTCAAAATCATTATTTCTAGGTATTGCATATTTCCAGAAAAGTCAGTACCTTTGCACCCGCAAACAAGACCGAGGCAGGAATGGCATATATTCCAGCCTCAGCCGGAAAGCATGGAATAAAAGCAACGGATAAGTGAGAAACAGTCATTGCCCATATCATTCCTTACATATTATATAATAAGGTGAAAATACCTTCTTATATTTATATCCCTGAAGAATGTGCTAGGCCCGACGTATAATTACTCCTTATGGTACCACAAATTATTTTCCAGCAAAACGGAAATAACTTTTGATATGATAAGAAGCAACTATATACGTAGGGGCGTATTGGCTCTATGCATGCTCATCATGACGATGACAGCATGGGCTCAGCACGATTCAGACTCCCTCAAAAATGATTTCAGTAAGCATCATCAGCAGGATAACTATAGAAAGAATCTGCATGGTGACAAGTTAAAACAAACCCAGCATCTGGGCGAGTGGTTCGTGGCAACCAGGTAAAGCGTGTCAACTCGTCGGCATTCAATGTCATGGCGGTAGATACACGTCGCCTGCGCAACACCAACCTCGACCTGGCGCATGTTCTCGATCGCGTATCGGGCGTGAAAGTGCGTGAGGACGGAGGTCTTGGCTCTGGCGCAAGCATCAACCTGAATGGCTTTACGGGCAAACACGTGAAACTCTTTATCGATGGTGTGCCGATGGATGGTGCATCATCCAGTTTCAGCATCAACAATATACCTGCGAGCTTTGCCAACCGCATCGAGGTATATAAGGGTGTCGTACCCGTAGATTTCGGTGGAGATGCCCTGGGAGGTGCCATCAATATCGTGACCGACCACTCTCCGCATACATACGTTGATGCCAGCTATAGCTATGGTTCTTTCAATACCCATCGCAGTAATCTCTCTCTAGGATGGACGGGCAGATCGGGACTTATGCTCCGCTTGAACGCCTATCAGAACTATTCAGACAACGACTATAAGGTAAAGACGCAATGGACTGATCTTGAGACCAATGCGGTGAGCAACGAAGAGGCGTGGTTTCGCCGGTTTCATGACAGATACCACAACGAGGCTGTCATCTTCCAGCTGGGTGTGGTAGATAAGACATGGGCCGACAAGCTCGTTTTCGGCTTGAACTATAGCCATGAATATGCACAGATACAGAACGCCAATCTGATGAAAATCGTGTTTGGCGGCAAATATCGCACAGCGCAAGGATGGACTCCCTCTATACTCTATGAGAAGCGAAATCTTGCTATCCCAGGTTTGAACTTCCGATTGTCGGCACGTTACGACATGGTGAAGACCAATAATGTGGATACGCTCAGCCGCACCTATAGCTGGACGGGTGAGTATAAGGTAAATGCCTATCAGGGCGAGGGAGTTCCAACGCTTGCCGAATTCAAGGGTTACACCCTGGCTACTGTTGCCAACCTGACCTATCATCTTGGCGACCAGCATTTCTTTACGCTCAACGATACTTATACCCATTATCGCCGCCGCACCACCAATGCGGCATCCAATAGCGTTCAGAGTTCAGCAGCCACCTTCATGCGCCGCATCAATGCCAAAAACACCTTGGGACTGTCGTACAAGTTTATCCCCAACCAGCATTGGAACATGGTGGCCTTTCTGAAGTACTACGACTCACATGTTAGAGGACCTGTGAACATCGCTTCATCCGGACGTGCCGACTATCAGGAGCAGGAACGTTCTACCGATGCATTGGGATATGGTGCAGCAGGAACTTACTTTCTGCAGAACAAAGACTTACAGATAAAGCTGTCGTATGAGCGAACCTATCGTCTGCCTACCGACCGTGAGCTCTTTGGTGATGGCGATTATGAGGATGGCAATGCCACCCTTCGCCCGGAAAAGAGCGACAACGTGAATCTGAATCTGGGCTATCAGCATACTTTCAATGATGCGCATACCCTGAGTGTAGATGCAGGCTTCAACTATCGCCACGTAGCGGATTACATCATCCGAACCATCGGACAGAAGGGAGTAGCCGTGAGCACCAACCACGGCAAGGTGCTGGGACTGGGAATGGACCTGGGCTTGCACTACTATTACAAGGATGTGGCAAGTATCGGTGGAAACTTCTCCATGCAGAACACCCGTGACAGAGAGCGACTCAACAGTATCGGGGCAGAATCGGTAACCTATGGCGACCGTGTGCCTAACTTGCCTTATACCTTTGGCGGTGCTGATGCAAGCTATACTTTCAAGCATGTGTTGGGCAAGGCAAACCGACTTACCATAGGCTGGAACATGAGATACGTACACCGGTTTTTCCGCTCATGGGCAAGCGAGGGTGCTAAACTCTATGTGCCAGAGCAGTGGAGCCATGATGCCAATCTGGTGTATGCGATACAAGGCGGCAGATACAACGTATCGATAGAGGCGAACAACTTCACCAATGCCCTACTCTACGACAACTATAGCTTGCAAAAGCCGGGGCGCAGTTTCAGTATCAAGTTCCGCAATGTGTTTTACAAGCAATAGTAAGGGTATTATCTTAGGAAAATATTGATTCAGAATACATTATAATTAATCAGTAACATACGTTTAAAAGAATGAAAAAGACTTATTTATCACTGTCAAGAATGGCAGTGACAGGGCTATTCTTGTGCCTTTTCGGAATCACACCCGGGCTTACAAGCTGTAGCAGCAGCGATGATATTTCGGGTGCAGACAGTGGCTCGGGAAATGAAAACGGAGACGGTTCCTCTTCGAGTTCTGATGAAGCAGTAAAGAACGGGAAGGGTTCTTACTTCATTGCCGTAAAGACCGACAATGGTACAGAATACATCATGCAGACCAACAGTCTGACGGCAGGCAATCTTGACATCAGAAACAACATCATGGAATTGCCACAGACAGAATATACCTGGGTGTTCAACAACCACGATGCCATCGGCATGGTTTATCAGCAGCAGTTTGCCGGACTGGGATATGGACTGCGCTGGACATCGGATGATTCACAGTTTTCCAAGCTGGGTGAGTTCCGCATCGATACCCGCTTCTCCAACTACGGTTTCTTCAACAACCAGTTGCTGACCAGTGTTGGAGGTCAGGTTTCTGCCGACGGCAAACGAAACGACGGAGCCACCTTCGCCTTCTGGAACATCACGAATGATGGGGTGAAACTCGATCATGCCCAAACCATCTGGACGGAAGACATCACAGGCAATGGTCAACAGGTTACTTTCTCAAGCATCATCGACAATGGCGACGGAACTTTCCTTACAGCGATGGTTCAGTCTGCATTCCACCAGACGGGAACCGGTGATGGCTCCAGCATTGGCGACGTGAAATATCCTGATAGCGTATGGGTGGCAAAGATGGATAAGGACCTGAACATACTGAAGGTTTATCGTGACGACCGTATCAGCTATGCTGCCGGCCAGTATCGCTCTCAGGTACTCCACGAAGTATTCAAGACCAACGATGGTACGGTGTATGTCTTCTCCAATGCATTCAATACCGCAACCACCCGCAAGGCTGGTGCTCTGCGCATCAACAAGGGAGCAGAGGAATTTGATAAAGATTATTATTTCGACATTCAGACTCCTGCCGATGGCTACAAGTTCCGACGTGTATGGTACATAACAGACAGCAAGTTTCTGCTCGAAATCTACAACGAGAAGAATATCAACACCATGACAGTCGGCCATCAGTTTGCCATCGTAGATATGGCGAGCAAGAAGTTCACCTGGCTCAGCGGCATCCCTACAAAGAATCTCATCACATCGGGTACGGAAACCGGAGGCGTTCCGATGTATGCAGATGGAGTAATCTATCTCCCTATCACCCAGTTTGGCCAGGATGCAACCATCTATCAGGTGAATCCAGAGACTGGCGTGGCAACCAAGGGTATCAGCATCAAGGGTGTGACAGAAATCAGAACACTCGGAAAATTAAACAGATAAATTCATATCATTCATACATAAATAGAAATTAAAAAAACATGAAAAAATTATTCTTTTCAGCAGCGCTCATGGCGCTTGCATCCTGCATGACATTTACTTCATGCTCTGATGATGACAACATCGAAAATGGTGGCGGTGCATCCGCCATCAATCCTAAAGAGGTTAGCTTTATAGTAACTTCCGGCGATCCTACTACCGACTTACCGGTGGTGTCTATATGAAGGTTTACAATGACCTTTCAACAGCCAAGAATGGCGAGACGGTGTATGGCGTATCAGATGCCGTGAAATGCTATGACAGTTTTACTCAGGTAACTTACAATAAGACCAGCGGCATTTTTACGGGCTATATCTATGCCCGTGGCGCTTCTGCTGAAGGTATCGGCAGTTTGAAGGCAGGTCTCCGCAGCTATCAGGTAGAGAATGGCAAGATGGTGGAGATTGGTTCACCAGTCCTGGTTTCCGCTTTCGGTAACACAGGTACATTTGGCACTTATTCCTACGCCGCACAGATCAGTCAGCCATACGCTATGGTTGTAGATAAGAATGGTGCAGGCAACAACATTGCGCTAGGTCTTACCCAGTATGCCATTGACGAAGTAAACCCTAACATCTCCAATATCGTGGATATGGGCAATAATCAGGTGGCAATGGTTGTGAATTACAGCAACCGTGATTCAGCCGCTGTTGCCATCTGCGACTATAGTCTGAATATCAAGAAGATGATTTACGACGATCGCATCGGCACATCAGTGGGAGCCATGCGTTCTGTGCGTTACACCCAGAGCGGTGCCGATGATAATGGCAACATCTATGTATTCTCAGGTTCCAGCGCTACAGACAGCAAGGTGGGTGCCCTGCGCATCAAGAAGGATGAGACTGAGTTTGACAAGAACTATCAGTTCAATATCTTTGCCGCATCAGATGGTTACCGTTTCCGCAAGGCATTCCACATCAGTGGCAGCAAGTTCCTGCTGGAATTCTATCTCGACAAGAACAAGTATGGCAACATGGATGCCTCTGGCAAGATGGCTGTAGTGGATATGGATGCCAAGACCCTGACATGGGTAACCGGACTGCCTGATGCCTCTACCGTATCATTTGGCTGGGGCGACGGTTATGCTGATGCCTACTATCTGCCAGTGGCTGCTCCTACAAGCATGAGTGGCAGTTCTGGCAGCGGTTCTTCCGTTACCCCAACCATCTACAAGATAGATGCAAAAACAGGTGTGGCAAGTCCATTCATGACCTTCGGAAATGGCGACTTGCTCAAGGCTATAACAATTCTTAAACAATAAATTATTATAATGTATTTTTCAAATTGTATGCACAAACTTAATAAAATGCTCATAGTCGCCTTGGCGGCTATGGGCTTTGCTTCGGCAAAAGCACAGACTACTCTTCCAGGAAGCATCCAGGATGCAGTGAAGGAAAATGTAAACACAAAGGCTGTGATGGAGAACATCATGACCCGCACAAGTGTAAGAAAGTTCAAGCAGCAGCCAGTGGAGGATGTCAAGATAGAAGCCTTGCTTCGTGCCGGTATGGCTGCACCTACAGCGAACGATATGCAACCATGGCATTTCGTGGTTCTGAAGGACAAGCAGGATATCGAGAAATATGCAGAATCCAATAAGTATCATGCAGAGGATATCAAGAAGACACCTCTCTTCATCTTTGTCTGCGCTGATACCACCCGTATGGCAGAGGGACAAGGCAAGGAACTCTGGGTACAGGATTTGTCGGCAGTTTCCGAGAATATTCTCCTGGCAGCTCATGCCATGGGATTGGGAGCCTGCTGGACTACCATCTATCCTATCCAGAAGAAAGTGAATGGCATTTCCAGAACACTGAATTTGCCAGGCAATCTGATTCCGCTGAATGGCATCATCATCGGTTATCCTGACGAACCGGAGCAGCCAAAAGATAAGTGGGATACCAAGAAGATAACATACGGAATACGATGAAGAAAAGAACTTTGATTTTAGCTGCCATGCTAAGTATGGGAATGGTTAGTAGCATGATTGCAACAACCAAAAGCTCACATTCTGAGGTAATGACCAAGGAAGCTGATGGTACTTACATCATCAATACCACCACTTTGGGCAAAGACGTTAAGGGATTTCGTGGCAACACACCTCTTTCCATCTATATCAAGGGAGGAAAGATTGTTGAGATCAAACCGCTTGCCAACAAAGAGACTCCCAACTTCTTCAATAAGGTAAAACAGTGTTTGCTCAACAAATGGAATGGCATGAAAGCCAGCAAGGCTGCTACAGTCCAAGTAGATGGCGTTACGGGTGCCACCTTCTCCAGCAAAGCCGTGAAGGAAAATGTAAAGCGTGGCATTGCTTATTACCAGAAGCATAAATAAGGGAAGGATGGATTTATCATCATCAAGATGAGAATTAGCAAATCTCCATATTTTTATTTTCTTGGTGATAATATCATTGAAATGATACCATCTATAAGTTATAAAAACTAAAAATAGACATATTTTATCACTTATAAATGAAACTTTTCGTATATTTGCAAAAAGTTTCATTTATAAGTGATAAAAATATGGCAACTATTATTCGTCAATCATATATCGACAAGATAGAAAGGTATCTTGGTAAGGGAGACAGTCACCGTATCCTCAGATTGGGCACACAGTGTATTCCCAATCTGAGGATTCCTTTATTCCTCCCCATTCAGACATTCGCCCGTCTCATAACTCTTCGTCATATCCTTT
>ERZ779643.2352-NODE-2352-length-11025-cov-2.398815_pt1 | contig 11025 bp, 10 predicted proteins | sample MGYA00511564_ERZ779643 | MGnify/ENA primary metagenome ERZ779643 (study PRJEB29588, sample SAMEA2147114) | human gut metagenome | biome: human gut; feature: human-associated habitat; material: faeces | place: Denmark | collected 2008/2010 ... | reverse complement strand
GGACAGCAGATTCAGAGACAGCACCCGGTCAAAGTCGGCAATGGCCGCCAGCTTGGTGGCGTCATTGCATTTGGCCTTCAGCACATCGTACAGGGCGGTGACGGCTACGGAGGTGTTGAGGTCGCCGTTCAGCGCGCCCACAAAGCGTTCCTTCAGCTTGTTGAACACGTCGGCATCCACCTCGCCGTCATCCTTGAGGGCGGCGATCTTGGCAATCAGCTTGTCGTAGGCCGCGACGGCGTTATCCAGATTTTCCCAGCTGAATACCAGATTCCGGCGATAGTGGCTCTGCAGGCAGAACAGGCGGTACACAAGGGGATCGTAGCCCTTCTGCTCCAAAAGCGAAACCGTAAGGAACTCTCCCTTGGATTTGCTCATCTTGCCGTCGCCCTGCAGCAGCCACGGATGTCCGAATACCTGTTTCGGAAGCGGCAGATCCAGTGCCATCAGAAAGATCGGCCAGTAAATGGTATGGAAACGGATAATATCCTTACCAATCAGATGAAGGTCTGCGGGCCAGAGCTTCTTATACTGCTCAGAGCTGTTGCCCTCGCAATCATAGCCGATACCGGTAATGTAGTTCGTCAGTGCATCCAGCCATACATAAATAACATGCTTGTCATCAAAGTCTACCGGAATTCCCCACTTAAAGGAGGTTCTCGATACACACAGATCCTGCAGTCCCGGTAATAAGAAGTTGTTCATCATTTCATTCTTACGGGATACCGGCTGGATAAATTCCGGATGGGTATTGATATGCTCAATCAGCCGATCTGCATATTTGCTCATCTTAAAGAAATATGCCTCTTCCTTCGCCGGCTTTACTTCTCTTCCACAGTCCGGACACTTGCCATCCTTTAACTGGGATTCGGTCCAGAAGGATTCACACGGTGTACAATACATTCCTTCATAGGAGCCCTTATAGATATCTCCCTGATTATACAGTCTCTTGAAAATCTTCTGTACCTGCTTCTCATGCGGTTCGTCCGTAGTACGGATAAATTTGTCATAAGAGGTGTCCATCAGATCCCACAAGCTGCGGATCGTTGCGGCTGTCCGGTCAACAAATTCCTTCGGTGTAATTCCGGCTTCCTGTGCCTTGATTTCAATCTTCTGGCCATGCTCGTCGGTTCCTGTCTGGAAGAACACATCATAGCCGTCTTTTCTCTTAAATCTGGCGATACTGTCTGCCAGAACGATTTCATAACTGTTTCCTATATGCGGCTTCCCCGAAGTATACGCAATCGCAGTCGTAATATAATACTTTCCTTTATTGCCCATAACATTCCTTTCCTGTGTATTCTTATACACATTACGTAACTATGAAAATGGAAAGATGCATGCAAATTGTTTTTGCAAAACAATTAAGGGTTTGCATAAACAATTTGCATGATTCTGCATAGTTATTTTAATATTATCGAAAATGCTCTGTGATGTCAATTCTTCAGCGCCTCCAAATTCAAAAAATGGGTAACAGTTCACGGGATACCGGTCTGTTGCATTTTCTGCACCTGTTGCATTATACTAAATAATAAACACAGTATGTAAACCCGAAGCCCAATGATATTGACAAAAGGAGATCCGACAGAACGATGCTGCAGCAGATCCGTTTTTTTCTGACAAATGAATATTACACATCCCTTGAGCCAGGGCTTGATGAAATATGTGCTGCTGCCATGAACGGAATACCGGAAGGAGCAGTCCTGCAGCTTTTCTTTACCCCGATCCCCGAAAAAGATTTTTCTTCATCCTTTGACGCATTGTCCACACTCTCTCCCGCAGAGCCTGTCCCCGCAGATAAAAAAATCTGTGACAGGGAACATTTCCTTGCTGTCACGGATTCATCTGTTGTACTGCACCGCCTTTTATCAAAGGGATATTATGCAATTGCACTTTATCACGAAACAAATCATTCCGAAGACTTCTCCGGAACTCCCTATGCGGTGGAGGATCTGTTTTCGATGACCTATGATTCTTACGAAAAAGCCTACGAGCGGCTTGCCGGACTTCCCTGGCAGATCCTAAAAACCCCGCATCTTACCTTACGGGAAAGCACCGTTTCTGACGTGGAGGATTTTTACCGGATCTATCAGGACCCTTCGATCACGAAATATATGGAGAGGCTTTTTCCGGACAGGGACGAAGAACGATCTTATATGAAGGACTACATTCAGAAGATTTATGGCTTTTACGGATTCGGCTTATGGAGTGTCATTCACACGGTTACCGGAACCGTCATCGGGAGGGCCGGCTTAAGTGTAAGGGAAGGCTATGAGATTCCCGAACTCGGATTTGTAACGGAGGTCGCCTTCCAGCATCAGGGCTATACTTACGAAATCTGCGAAGCGATTCTCCGCTACGCATGGGATGAACTGGAATTTCCACAGGTACAGGCTTTCTGCCATCCGGAAAATACTGCTTCCCTCCATCTTCTGCAAAAGCTTGGCTTTACATACGCAGGTGAAGATCTTCTTCAGGGCATTCTGCATGCAAGATATATTGTCAGTCTCCCAAAATCATGCTAAACTAATAGCTGTTCGGGATCTGAACGACAGATCTCTCAAATCTATTTTTAAGAATAAGAAAGGAATACAATTATGGCACAGAATCCTGTTGTTACATTTACTATGGAAAACGGCGATGTGATGAAGGCAGAGCTTTATCCCGAAATCGCACCTGCTTCTGTCAACAATTTCATCAGTCTGATTCAGAAAAACTTCTACGATGGTCTTATTTTCCATCGTGTCATCCGCGGCTTTATGATTCAGGGCGGTGATCCGGAAGGTACCGGCTGCGGCGGTCCTGGATACAGCATCAAAGGTGAATTTTCACAGAACGGCTTCAAGAACGATTTAAAGCATACCGAAGGTGTTCTTTCCATGGCAAGAAGCATGATGCCTGACTCTGCAGGCTCCCAGTTCTTCATTATGCATAAGAACAGCCCGCACTTAGACGGCTCCTACGCTGCCTTCGGTAAGATTATCGAGGGTATGGACGTGGTAAATAAGATTGCAGAAACCGCTACCGATTACAACGATCGTCCGTTAGAGGATCAGCGTATGAAGACCGTTACCGTTGAGACCTTCGGTGTCGATTATCCCGAACCGGAGAAGTGCTAGTACGGATTTCCATCCACTTCAAAAGAAACCGAACCCCGGATGCTCCATCAGAAGCACCCGGGGTGATTTTTGCTTTAATTTTCTTCATGCAGCAGACTCATCTTTAATTCAAACATTGCGGGACTCATGTCCAGATAGTGCGTATGTGCATTTTCAAAGCGCTGCTCTTCCTCCCAGATTTCATTTTCAAGCTGATCTTTCACATACTGGCGGATTTCCTCAATATCCGGAAGATCATAGATCCGTTTCCCCTTCTCAAAAACAGGCACCTGAAGCTTCTTAAAACGACATCCAACGAAGCTGCGGTTCTTCCAGTAGTTCACCGGATCCACATAACGTACCGGATCAAAATCCCGAATCTGCTCTCCCTTAACTGCAAGGTAGTCCGCAACAGCCTTTCCATTCTCATCATACACACGATAAACTTCTTTGATTCCGGGATTTGTAATCTTTTCAGCAGTTTCCGAAATCTTAATCTTTGGTATGAATTTTCCATCCTTTTGTATCGCAACAAGCTTATACACTGCACCGAATACCGGTGTTGAGGAAGAAGTAATCAGCCTCTCTCCCACGCCATAGCTGTCGATCTTTGCACCCTGACGGTTCAGGGAGGAAATGGTATACTCATCAAGACTGTTGGATGCCACGATCATACAGTCCGGAAGCCCTGCTTCATCCAGCATCTTCCTTGCCTCCTTGGACAGATAGGCAAGATCTCCGGAATCGAGACGGATTCCAATGAGCTTTTTACCCATCGGTTCCAAAACCTCTCTGGCCGTCCGGATTGCATTCGGGACACCGCTCTTTAACACGTCATACGTGTCAACCAATAATACCGTTCCATCCGGATAGCTTTCTGCATAAGCCTTAAATGCATCATATTCACTGTCAAAGGTCATCACCCAGCTATGTGCCATCGTTCCGGAAATCGGAATATGGAACATTTTTCCGGCAAGCACCGTTGCGGTACCCGCTGCTCCACCGATATAAGCAGCCCGTGCGCCATATACTGCAGCATCTACATTATGTGCGCGCCTTGCTCCGAAATCCGATACCGGCTTTCCGTTCGCGGCCTGCACAATGCGGTTGGTCTTCGTAGCAATGAGTGACTGGTGGTTAATCTCCAGCAAAATCGTCGTCTCGATCAGCTGCGCATCAATGAGGGGAGCCACTACCGTCATAACCGGTTCATTCGGATACATCACCGTCCCCTCCTTCATTGCATAGATATCCCCACGAAACCGGAAATGCAGCAGATACTTAAGGAACTCCTCTGTAAAAAGCCGCTTTGACCGGAGATACTCCACATCCTCTTCACTGAAATGCAGATTTTCAATATATTCCACTACCTGCTGAAGTCCTGCAAAAATGGCAAATCCTCCATTATCCGGATTATTCCTGTAAAACACGTCAAAGGCCACCCATGTATCCTTAAAGCCCTGATTGAGATAGCCATTGGACATCGTCAGTTCATACATATCCATCACCATGGAAATGTTGCGTTCATGATATTGTGTATTCATTGTTTACCCTCTTCCCTTCCGGGACCCTCTTCTTATATGCTTCTATGAATTGCTATAACTGCCTTTAAATGGTTACTCTCTGTCATTTTTGTGATAGGCTGCCATAGGGCTTTGCTTAAACAGATTTCTCTGATAGCGCTCCTCAATCTTTTTCTTCACTTCATCCTTCTCACAGACTCCGGTGAGAATATAAGTATCCAGCTCCTCATAGGTAAAGCCGAAGTTATCTTCATCGGTCTTTCCGGTAAGCCCGTCCGACGGATCCTTATGAATGAACCGGTCCGGAATCCCAAGATATTCTCCGATGGCGATCACCTCCGTTACCGTAAATGCAGAAATCGCTGAGAAATCTCCTGCCATATCTCCGTAAATCGTGCAGTATCCCACATGCTTTTCCGAGCGGTTCCCATTATTGGAAACTCTGCCGTTCATCGACTGCGCCACGGCATAGAGCGTCGTCATCCGGATCCGTGGCGGAATATTCGTAAGCATTGCCGTCCCTTGCGCAAACTCCCGGTCTGCCGGAGTGCATCCTGTTTCTAAATGAACTGCTTCCTTTAGGCACTTCTTTAATCCATCTGTCGCTGCCCCGATATCCACAATGGCACAGGGAATCTGTAACCACTCTGCAATATCCTTTGCCACCTGCAGATCCGGCTGTACATGATCCGGCATCAATACTCCGAATACCCGATCCTTTCCAAGTGCTTTCACACAAAGCGCTGCAACCAGCGTTGAATCCTTTCCTCCGGACAGTCCGATCACTGCCGGCGAATCCGGACCATTCTTTGCAAACCAGTCCCGGATCCATCCGATGACCCGCTCCGCTTCCTTTCCTGCATCAAATTCTTTTTCCATATAAGCTTTTAAATATGGATTCATTGTACCCTCCCTCTAAGCTATGTTGTAATCTGTACATTCTAACAATACAGTCTGTGTTCTGCAATATACTGCTCCACACCCTCCGGAACCAGACCGGTAAGCCGCTCCCCGTTCTTCACCTTCCTGCGGATCAGTGTCGAAGAGATTTCCTGTTTTTCGAATGGAACGAAGCGGATTTGGGCTCCATACTCTGTCTCATACCTTTTCACGGTTTGTACCAGTGTTTCTGCTGTATCCTGATTCCGCAGCAGCACAATAACTCCTGCAAGCCGGAAAATGATCTCCGGATGATACCAGTGTTTCATTTCCTTTAAAGAATCACTTCCGACAATCAGCTCATATTGGATATCCGGGTTTTCTCCGGTCAGCTCCAAAAGCGTATCTGCCGTATAGGTATTTCCTTCCCGTTCACATTCTATTCCGGATAATTCACACCAGGATTCCTCTGCAATCAGCCGCTGTACCATCCTGCACCGGTGCTCCTTGACGGTAACTCTTCCTTCGGATGTCTTGTATGCCGGCACTCCATTTGGAATAAACAGAATATGATCAAGCTTTGCTGCCTCATAGGCAGCCTTTGCAGCATATAGATGTCCGAAATGAGGCGGATCAAAGGTTCCTCCCATAATTCCTATTGTTTTCATACTTCCTCCGCAGCCACCTGATTTTCTTTAGGCTCATCATATCACAGATTACTTTTCAAATTCCATAAAAACACCAGATTTCCGTGTCTTTTATCCGTTGTTTACAATTTATTCACAATTTATTTCAAAAAACTTCACTTCCCAATCATTCTTTAGACATTTCTCAATCATATACTAAGATCATAAGATACAGAACAAAAGAAACACACAAAAGAAATAACAAACGCCTATATCAAGTAATTGATTTATTAATAACTTTTTCATAATAAATGCCAAGCAAAATCAGTTTGCTTGGCATCCTCCCTTTTTATGGGGAATTTTTATATATTTGAATATTATGCTACCATGCTGCACTAAACTCAGGCTGCGTTTTCAACCTTCTTTCGTTAAGTGTACAGGTATGGTTTAACAAAAAGGTGCTGTCCAATGGACAACACCTTTCTTTTTTCTTTTCGTTTGTTGAATCTGTCTGAAATCAGCTCAATCAAGCCTTTCCTTCAGATCCAAGTACATATTGAATCTTGTGAGCTACCATGTCCTTAACAGCCTGACGAGCCGGCTTTAAGTACTGACGGGGATCGAAATGATCCGGATGCTCTGCAAAGTACTTACGAATGTTACCTGTCATTGCAAGACGGATATCGGAGTCAATGTTGATCTTACATACAGCAAGCTCAGCAGCCTTACGAAGCTGTTCTTCCGGAATACCAACTGCATCAGGCATGTTTCCGCCGTACTGGTTAACCATCTTAACGAATTCCTGAGGAACGGAAGAAGAACCATGAAGTACGATCGGGAATCCGGGTAATCTCTTAATACACTCTTCCAGAACGTCGAAACGAAGTGGAGGGGGAACAAGGATACCATCTGCATTACGTGTACACTGAGCAGCAGTGAACTTGTATGCACCATGAGAAGTACCGATTGCAATTGCAAGAGAGTCACAACCTGTTCTGTCAACGAACTCTTCTACTTCTTCCGGATGGGTATATGCTTCCTTACCAGCTTCTACAACAACTTCATCTTCAATACCGGCAAGTGTACCAAGTTCTGCTTCTACAACAACGCCATGAGCGTGTGCATATTCAACAACCTGCTTGGTAATTGCGATATTGTCTTCGAAAGACTTGGAGGATGCATCGATCATAACGGAAGTAAATCCGCCATCGATACAGGACTTACATAACTCGAAGCTGTCACCATGATCAAGGTGAAGTGCGATCGGGATGTCAGGATTCTCGATAACAGCTGCCTCTACTAACTTAACTAAGTAAGTATGATTAGCGTATGCACGAGCTCCCTTTGAAACCTGAAGAATAACAGGGCTCTTCAGCTCGCCGGCTGCTTCTGTAATACCCTGCACGATTTCCATGTTGTTCACATTGAAAGCACCGATTGCATAGCCGCCATCATAAGCTTTCTTGAACATTTCGGTAGTAGTAACTAATGCCATTTTTGTTCATCCTTTCTTTATTGTATACTTTATAGGTTTGTTATAACTTATTCAACCTCACTCATTATAACCGATTCCCCACAAAATGGGAACTAAAAAATGAATATTTCTTCCAAAATTAGTAACAGTTCAGCCAAGCCCATTCATAAGCTGCCGGTTTGTACAGATTGGCTCAGGGACAATAATCTGCAAAGCCTGCTTTTCATTCCGGATTTCGACCTTATTATGAATCCCTCCATACTCTCCGTCCAGTGTCCAGGCAACTCCCTTCTTCGAGGTAATTGTCAGGGCCTTCGTCTTAAAGCAGTACATGCTCTCTGTACTGATATCACGATTGACCAGAGCTGACATAATCTGATTTACTTCCATGGCCGTATTAGGTTTCTTAATCAGGGTTACCTCGAATTCACCATCATCGAGCTGTACATTCTTGCCGGTGATATTCTTAAAGCCGCCTACCGACACCGAATTTGTCACCATTCCGTATAAAAAGCTTCCCTCTACAGAGAATTCTTCACTTTCGACTTTCAGATCATAAGCCTTAATGTTGGAAAGACTCTTCACTCCTTCCAGCAGGTAAGCCATATGTCCGAGGACATTTTTCATATCCTGCCTCGTTGCATAGGAAACCTCGGTAAACAGACCAAATGCCGCAATATAGATAAAATAATCTTCGTTAAATGCCCCCACATCACAGGAAAACCGGCGGCCGTTCACAATGGAGGAGGCTGCTGCTTTCATTCTTCCCGGAATTCCAAGACTTGATGCAAAATCATTCGTACTCCCTGCAGGAACATACCCGATTGGCAGCTTTTCACTGCTGTACATCATGCCGCTCACCACTTCATCAAGCGTGCCATCCCCTCCACAGCAGACGATCAGATCAAAGAATTTCTTTTTCCGTTCTACAACTGCCTTTCTCCCGTCTCCCTGTGACTGTGTCGGATACACCGTAATTTCATAATCTGCCTTTGCAAAAATATCAATAATGTCTAAAAAATTGCTCCGGATCTTTTCCTTTCCGGCTCTCGGGTTATATATAAACAGAAGCTTTTTCTTCTGATTCCATTCATTCATTGCCCTTATCTCCCATCCAGACTGATCACACTCTACTTGTCCCTCTCACAAAAAAACCACTGTATTGCCCCCCGACAACACAATGGCCTTCTTACTTCATTATTTACCTTCAGGATTGCTTAAATAAGCCTCCATGCCAGCCATCGCCTGTTCTTCGTCAGATCCGTCTGTAATAATCCTGATTTCTGTTCCAAGGCTTGCGGCAAGGCTCATCATACCCATAATACTCTTCGCATTAATCCTTCTTCCTTCGGTTTCCAGATAAACCGTGCTGTCATACTGGCTTGCAACCTGTACCAGCATCGCAATGGGTCTTGCCTCCAGTTGTCCATCCAACTGAGGTTTGATCGATTTCTCCAACATAATATTCTCCTCCTTTAAACCCTAATCTTATCGGCAAGTTCACTCAGTTTGCGTAATCTATGATTGACGCCGGACTTCCCTACCGGCGGATTAAGGAACTTCCCGAGCTCCTGCAATGAACTTTCCGGATATTCCAATCGAATTTCCGCCATTTCACGCAGGTTCTCCGGCAGTTTTTCCATTCCGTAATGCTTCTGCAGATAAAGAATATCCTCAATCTGCCTGCTTGCAGCATTCACCGTTTTCGTGATATTGGCTGCCTCACAGTTCACCTTACGGTTTACCGAATTACGAACCTCCTTTTCTACACGGAGGTTTTCCAGATACATTAAGGACAGGCGTGCTCCCATGACATTCAACAGATCAACGATTGCCGCCCCTTCCTTCATATATACTACATAGTGCTTCTTTCTGCAGATAATTTTTGCTTCCAGTTCAAAATCCGCTATCATTTCCCGGATCTGCTGTGCCTGCTTCTCCTGTTCACAGACAAATTCCAGATGATACCCCTTCTTCGGGTCACTCATGGAACCTGCACATAGAAATGTTCCCCGCAAACAGGCTCTCTTACAACAGCTCTGCTTCAGCAGCATCCGGTTCACCCCTTCCAATGGAAAAAGAGGCTTGCCCGATTCATCCAACATTTTTAACGCCTGCAGTATTTTATCCGCACACGCCTCTATCATAAAGGTTTTTTTCAGTAATGTAAAGTACTTTCTGCCTATTATCTCGTTTTCAGACTTCAGTTCAATTTGTGTGCCGGAGCTGTCATGTTTCAGAACACATCCATAAGTGACAAGTGCCGCCAGTTCAGCAAGCTGACAATGTCTGGCTCCCGGCACCACGTTTTCCAGCTCTTCCTTCACTTGTAACGAAAATGACATGCTTCTCTCCTAAATACCCTGTCCCACATCACGATGTGCAATTTTAAGCCCGTAATCGCCCTGATCCTTCAGCTCCTCATAGAGACGGTTTGCCAGTGTCACGCTGCGGTGTTTGCCTCCGGTACAGCCGATTCCGATCACAAGCTGATACTTTCCTTCCTTCACATAATTGGGAATCAGGAATTTAATCATGTCTGTCAGCTTGTCAATGAAAATATGTGCCTCTTCAAAGCTCATGACATAATCCTGTACTTCCCTGTCATTTCCGGTTTTGTATTTCAGTTCTTCAATATAAAAGGGATTCGGCAGAAAACGTACATCAAATACCAGATCCGCATCCGCCGGGATACCATGTTTGAATCCAAAGGAAAGGATCGTCACCATCAGGCTGTTGTAATTCTCATTCCGCACGAAAATACGATCCAGCTCCTCCTTTAATTCTCTCGTTAAAAGGCGGGAGGTATCAATGACATAATCCGCCTGACTTTTCATATTCTTAAGGATTTCCCGCTCCCTGCGGATTCCATCTTCAATCCGTCCATCCGGTGAAAGCGGATGAACACGTCTTGTTTCCTTATAACGCTTTAAAAGCTCGGCATCTCCCGCTTCCATAAAGAGGATTTCGAAAGAGTAGCCATTGTCACGGAGCTTGTGCAGGATCTTCTCTACATCTTCAAAGGATTGGTCCGCACGTACATCAAGGCCAAGCGCCACCTTGGTAACCTCGCTGTTAGGCATGGCAATCAGCTCCACAAACTTCTCGATCAGAAGAACCGGAAGATTGTCTACACAATAAAACCCTGCATCCTCCAGCATACGAAGTGCTGTACTTTTTCCTCCACCGCTCATACCGGTAACAATTACAAAACGCATATTAAAAATCTCCCAATAAAATCACTTCTGTCTCCAGAGTGACACCGAATTTCTCTTTCACACGCTCCTGCACTTCGCAGATCACCTCTGCCACATCCGCTGCCGAAGCGTGGTTTTTGTTAATAATAAAGCCACAGTGCTTTTCGGAAACACAGGCTCCTCCGATTGAATAGCCCCGTAAACCCGCATCCATAATGAGTTTTCCAG
>ERZ779643.2349-NODE-2349-length-11035-cov-2.286794_pt1 | contig 11035 bp, 11 predicted proteins | sample MGYA00511564_ERZ779643 | MGnify/ENA primary metagenome ERZ779643 (study PRJEB29588, sample SAMEA2147114) | human gut metagenome | biome: human gut; feature: human-associated habitat; material: faeces | place: Denmark | collected 2008/2010 ... | reverse complement strand
TTCCGGTCCCAGATAATGGTTGTTTCACGCTGATTCGTAATGCCGATTGCCGCAATGTCCTCCGGCTGCGCCATGACCTTCGCCATCGCCTCTGTCGTAACAGCAAGCTGGGAAGCCCAGATTTCTCTCGGATCATGCTCCACCCACCCCGGCTGTGGATAAATCTGTGAGAATTCCTTCTGTGCCATACTGTGAATCTTCCCGTTCTTTTCAAATAGAATACACCGGGAGCTGGTCGTACCCTGATCCAATGCCATAAGATATTTTGCCATACTGTATACCTCCTATTCCAATGCAGATGTTGCCACGATATCAATTCCGGTATCCGCAATATTGGAAATCAGGATATCCCCTACCCGGACCGGTGCTGCTGCCACCGCCTTACGGAGAATCCCCATACATTCGTCAATCTTTCCCTTTGGGATTTCGCCATTTGTTTTCACGGAAACCACCTGGTTTCTTCTGCCCTCTACCCTGATTAATGAAGTCAGTGTCCGGACAGGTGCCGTAAATTCATTCCTTGCGTAGGCCTCACCCTTCGGACAGGTATTCCCTGTAATATCAAGTGTTCCATCATCCTTCCTCTTAACGGTAACCAGACACCCCAGCGGGCATCCGATACAGATCACCTGACTGTTTTTATCAAATCCTTCCGGAATGGTATTCTTGGATTTTGCAGGTATTTTCGGGCGGACCGCTTCTCCCCAGTCCTCTTCTCCCTGTAATATATGTTCTGCCGCATATTCTCCTGCATGAACCGCTTCCTCCGATACATGATCCACAAGATCATGCACATGAAGAACATTTCCGCAGGCAAAAACACCTTCGACCGTTGTTTCCAGCTTTGCATTAACTACAGGTCCCTGTGTCATGGAGTCCATCTGTACACCGGCCTGAATACTCAGTTCATTCTCCGGAATCAGGCCACAGGAAAGCAGAAGCGTATCACATTCCACATACTGTTCACTGCCCGGAACCGGTTTCAGGTTCTCATCCACTTTGGAAATCGTAACACCCTCAATCCGGTCTGCTCCATGAATTTCCGTTACTGTATGGCTAAGCATCAGTGGAATATCATAATCGTCCAGACACTGTGCAATATTTCTCCGTAAGCCGCCCGAATACGGCATGATCTCCGCAACCAGCTTCACCTTCGCACCCTGCAGAGTCATACGTCTTGCCATAATCAGACCGATATCTCCTGATCCTAATACAACGACACGCTTGCCCGGAAGCCTGCCCTCGATATTGACATAACGCTGTGCTGTTCCGGCAGAGAATACTCCGGCCGGACGATATCCCGGAATGTTCATGGCTCCACGGGAACGTTCCCTGCAACCCATGGCAAGCACCACGGCCTTGCACTCGATCTGAAACATGCCCTGCTCCTTATTCATCGCGGTAACCACACAGTTCTTACCGCCCTGCACATCCACCACCATCGTATTCAGCAGATACTTCACACGGGAAGCCTTTACCTTCTCTACATAGCGGTTCGCATATTCCGGTCCCGTGAGCTCTTCCTTAAAGGTATGAAGTCCGAAGCCATTGTGAATACACTGGTTCAGAATTCCACCAAGCTCTTTGTCCCTCTCAAGGATCAGAATGTCCTTAATTCCTTTTTCTTCTGCGGCAAGGGCTGCTGCCATGCCCGCAGGTCCACCACCAATCACAACAAGTTCTGCTTTCATCCTACAAGTCCTCCCCATCTTCTTCCGGAAGTACATAATAAGACCCTTCCTGTGCTTTCTGAATTCTGCTTTCATCTACCGACAATTCCCGTGCCAGAATCTCAACTACTCTCGGATTACAGAAACCTGACTGGCATCGTCCCATCCCTGCACGCGTTCTGCGCTTCACGCCATCGGTTGTCGTTGCCCCGAGCGGACGATGAATGGCATCCAGAATCTCACCTTCAGACACCATCTCACATCGGCAGATGATATTGGCATAGGCCGGATTCTGCCGAATCAGAGCATGCCGCTCTTCATCGGTTGCAAGTGCCATGCTCGGTATTCCCTTTCTTCCTGCAATAAAATTGTCCTTCTTCTGCGGCTTCAAAATCCCGGCCACGAGGTCTGCCACATATTCTCCCGTTGCCGGAGCACACGATAATCCCGGAGATTCCATGCCCGCCACATCAATAAATCCAGGCGCATCCGGCACTTCCCCGATCATAAAGTCGCCCTCTTTGTAATAAAGTCCTTCTTTATTCTTAAGCGCCGTTCCCTTTACAAGTCTTGCGCGAAGTCCTGCAAAAGAAGTAATCACCTGACGAAGCGGCACTTCCTTCACGCTTAAGGCTGCCTTTTCTTTCACAAGGTCAAGACCTGCGCTTGAGGTATCCACGCCCTCTTTGTTCTCCTGATCCTCTGCAGTAGGCCCGATCAGCAGATTACCGTGAACCGTAGGAGTTACGAGAATTCCCTTGCCCAGTGCGGTAGGAAGCTGGAAAAGCGTATGGCTCACCATCTTTCCGACACTCTTGTCACAAAGGAGATACTCTCCCTTGCGGGGTTCGATCTCAATCTTCTGATCACTTACCATATTATGAATCCGGTCTGCATAAACGCCCGCTGCATTAATCACTACCTTTGCTTCGTAATCCTTCTGTGTCCCATCGGAAGCGGTAGTGTGGATCCGGTATGCTCCACTTCCACTGTCTTCCGGTGCTGTGTCTGCATGAATCTTCTCAATTCCGGTTACTTCCGTTCCAAGATAAAATTCCACGCCGTTCACTGCTGCATTTTCTGCAAGTGCAATCGTAAGTCCGAACGGACAGACAATTCCCCCTGTAGGCACATAAAGAGCAGCCACTACCTGATCGCCGATCTCCGGCTCCAGCTTTAGCAGCTCCTCTCTTTCTACAATACGCAGATCCTCCACACCATTCTGTTCTCCGCGGTGTAAAAGCTCCTCTAATTTATCCCGATCCTTTTCATCAAAGCACAGCACCAGGGAACCGTTCTGCTCATAGGAAAAATCAAGCTCCTTCGAAAGCTGCCGGATCATCCGGCTTCCTGCCACATTCAGCTTCGCCTTTAATGTTCCGCTCTTGGCATCATATCCGGCATGGGCAATGCCGCTGTTTGCCTTCGAGGTTCCCTCGCAGATATCCGTACAGCGTTCCAGCACTGCCGTCTTCAGCTGATACTTCGATAATTCCCGTGCGATGGCACTTCCGTTTACCCCTGCCCCAATAATCACTACATCATACATACGAAACCCTTCCTTCAATTTATTATCTTGATCCGTCTACTCATTATTTTCATCGGAAAGCTCAATGGTATACCGGATCTCCTGCATCCGCAGATCAAGCTCTGCACTGGTCTCTGCACACGCACCAAGCTCCGTGGAGATCTTTTCCAAAAGCTCCGGAGAAAGCTCCTTTTTATAACGCATCTGATGCTCCAGGTTTGCCCAGAATTCCATGGCAATCGTCCGTAACTGCACCTCTACCTTCACATTCCGCTTTTCATTCTGAAGAAAGATCGGAACACTGATAATCAGATGCAGGCTCCGGTAACCATTCCCTTTGGGATTCCGGATGTAATCCTTCATTTCAATCAAGGTCACATCATCCTGCCGGATCAGACAATCTGCAAGCATATAAATATCATCAATAAAGCAGCAGATCACCCGCACTCCGGCAATATCAAACAGATTTCCCTCTATGGATTCCAGTGTAACCGGAAGACGCTTTCTCTTCAGCTTACCAAAGATACTTTCCGGTGCCTTCAGTCTGGATTTAATACTTTCAATCGGGTTATGGTCACTCTGCAGGGAAAGCTCCTCGTTTAAAACCTTGAACTTCGTCTCTACCTCCATAATGGCACAGCGATACCGGCTCATCAGGCCCTTGGCATCATGCAGCAGCTCCATGAAATGATCCATTTCATCCAGCTTTGGCAGCTGTTTTATTACTGCAGTATTCTCCTGTATTTCTTCGATAACGTTATTTGGGTTATTTTCTATTGCTTCCACTGTAAATTCCTCTTGTATCTGTTTATATTTCGGTATAGAATGGATAGGCTGTATTGTTAATGCGGCCAAAAAAACCAAATGTCTGCTCCGCAGCCGCTTGTTTTCTTTGCATTTAATTACATCATACCACAGGTGAAGAAATGAAACAATTAGAACAAAGCTTAACAGAAGGTTCTTTAGGAAAAAAAATCTTTTTATTTAGTCTGCCATTAATGCTGAGCAACCTCTTACAGGTGCTCTTCAATATGGCAGATATTGCTGTTGTCGGTAAATTTGCCGGAAGCAATGCTCTGGGATCCGTTGGTTCCACAGCAATACTCGTAACTTTATTTACGAGTTTTCTGATTGGTGTCGGCGGCGGAATCAATGTGCTCGTTGCCCTCCACATCGGTGCAGGTAATAAGAAAGAAGCAAAAGAAACCATTACAACTGCCTACGTGCTTTGCCTGTGCATGGGAATTCTCCTTCTTCTTGTCGGAATTTCAAGTGCCCGTGGCATTCTTTCTTTAATGAATACCAAACCGGAGCTGATCGATGGAGCGGTTCTGTATCTGCGGATTTATTTCCTGGGACTCCCGGCTGTCGGCGTGTACAATTGTGGTAATGCCATTTTAAGCGCTGCCGGAGATACGAAAAAACCACTTTATTTCCTGTCCATTGCAGGTGTCGTTAATGTTGCCTTAAACCTGCTGCTTGTCATTGTTTTTCACCTGGATGTTGCCGGTGTTGCCATTGCAAGTATTATTTCACAGTATATCTCTGCCATATTAATCACCCATGCCCTTACGCATGGAGACAACGTATACACGATTTCTCTGCGCCATCAGCCTTTGCATTCTCTCGTGTTAAAGGATAAGCTGATTGCAATTTTAAAGCTGGGACTTCCTTCCGGCTTACAAAATATGGTCTTCATGTTCGCAAACCTCTTCGTCCAGGTTGGCGTCAACAGCTTCTCGCCAATTCTGCTGCCGCCAATGCAGACGGACCGGTATACGAAGTCATGGCCGCTCTCTATGTTGCCTGCAGCAGCTTCATGGGACAGAATCTCGGCGCAAAGAAAAAGGACCGCGTCTTAAAGAGTTACTTTGTAAGTCTGTCCTATTCCTTCTTTATCGGACTGATTCTCGGACTTACGATCCTCTTTATGGGTCCAAATTTCCTGTTATTATTTACTTCCGATCCCGCGGTAATCGAGCTTGGCATGTACCGCCTTAAAATTATGAGCGTATCCTATGCGTTCTCTGCTTTTATGGATTGTACCATCGCCGCCTCCCGTGGACTTGGCAAGACGGTTGTTCCCACCTTTATCGTCATCATGGGATCCTGCGTCTTCCGTGTGATCTGGATCTATACCATCTTCGCCTACTTTAAAACCATTCCGTCCCTGTACTTGCTCTATATCTTCTCCTGGGCCATTACTGCAGCGGCTGAAATTATTTATTTCCAGGCGATTTACCGGAAGGAAATGAGGGCTCAGGATTGAAAATCCCGCGCCCTTTCTTCCACTTTGAATATAGCAATACAAGAATTCTACATATCATGGTCTCATAAAATATGACAGAATTCGATCTCTTCCCCTGTTGGACTTTTTATTTTAAAATATTTAATTCCATTTTCCCAAAATGAGGGGATCGACTGAATACCATCCGTACATATCTCATATCCGTTCTTTTGGCATTCAAGGTAATCCTGATCAATATTCTCAGATTCCAGTGCAAGATGGTCTATCTTTCCCTCCAGCGCCTCAGGCACGGGTACAATTGGCTGAAACAATTCATAAACCACTCCATTTCCTTTTAGGAAATGCACTTCCTCTCCATTGGGCGTAAAAAAAATCCCCATAGTTTCACATCCCAGCATTTTGATATACCATTCCGCATCAGCTTTCACATCGTTTACCGCAATTCCAATATGTGCTATTTTTCGTCCTGTTATCATCCTTTCTTTCCAATCCTCCTTCATTTTAATCCATTACCCTTCAATATAAGGTCTACCACAACTGCAATAATAACAATTAAAGGAAAAGGTCCTATTTATTTAGTCTGTACATGAATTACCTCTTCAATAGAAGCAAATGGTACCTTGCTGAATAATTCTTCAAGTTCTCCCTCTACTTCAAGTGCTATAGCTATTTTGGTAAGCGACTGAAGTGAAATCTCCCCCGTTTGTTCAAATCGTTTTAATGATCCGAGACTTACACCGGATCTTAGGGCAAGACTCTTCTGGGAAAGCTTCTTTCTCTTGCGAAGCTGAACCATTCTCTCTGCAATCTCTGTATTAATTTCTTTCCATGTTTTTTGATATAAATTAATCATGCTAATATATTAGCCCAAATTGCAATTTTTATCAAGTTTGGGATAATATATTATCCAAACTATATGTAATATATATTAACCAAAACCAATCTTAAATCAGAGAAAAAAATAAAACTGATAGACCATCAAAATAGTAGAGAGTTGCTGGAATTAGTAACTCTCTGTTATTTTGATTATGTTTTACCCAAAAGCCCTTTTTAAGCTATTATAATATTCGTTAAATTTTGCTTTGGTTTCCTGATAAATTTCCAGGTTTTCTTTGGAAGGTTGGATCCTATCTTTTATCTTAATAAAGGATTGGATTGCCGAATAATTTTTATAGAGCCCAACTCCTACACCGCCATTCACAGCAGCTCCCATGGCTCCGGCCTCTTCCAGTAAATCCGGAATTAAAAGATTTGTCTGAAATACATCTGACATAATTTCACACCATGTTCTTCCTTTTGCACCTCCACCAAGCACTGTAATTTCTTTTATATTCATATTATTCTGCAATACATCCAGAATTAATGAAAGATTCAAAGCAACACCCTCCAAAACGCTTCGTAGGATATCACCCCGTGTGTTTTCCGGCTTTAATCCAAGGAAACATCCCTTGGCATTCATATCCCATCTGGGAGCTCTCTCTCCCAGCATATATGGAAGAAAAATAACTCCATTAGAACCAGCTTTGCTTTCTTCAGCTTCCCTATTCATATATTCATATGGTGAACAGTGGTTTTGCCTTGCTAAATAGCATTCCATATGACAGATTGTGTTTTTTAACCAATTGTAAGATCCACCTGCATACTGCATAGTTCCATTTGGTGCATATAATCCCGGCACCATATGCGCCCATGTAACCGTCCGCATCTTCTCATCAAATATTGGTTCCTCCGACGTAGACGCAATCCACGCGGAAGTTCCGACACAACAATATGCTGTTCCTGGCTCCGTAGAACCAGCTCCTACATTTGCAGCCACTCCATCTCCAGAACCAATAACGACTGGAGTACCTACAGCAAGTCCTGTCTCTCTTGCCGCTATATCCGTGATGCCCCCGGCTATATGCGAGGAAGGAAATATTTCCGGTAATTTCTCTATTGGAATTTTGGCATATTCCAATAACTGTTCCGACCAGCACAATCGTTTCAAATCAAAAAATCCACAACTATTTGCATCCGAATAATCTGTACAGAATTTACCCGTCAGGCAATACACAATATAATCTTTTGCATTTAAAATTTTATAGGTTCTTTCATAAATCTCTCTCTCATGATCCCGAATCCACATAAATTTCTGTATTCCATAAGATGCGATATTTCTATGACCAACAATTCTATAATAATCATATTGATTTATTTTTTCGTCAATTTGCGCAGACTGTTCTGTCGCTCTTTGATCTGCCCAAATAATAGCAGGTCTAAGTGGAATTCCATTTTTATCAACGCAGAGACATCCCATCATCTGCCCACTGAAGCTGACTGCTTCAATTGCATCAGCTTGTATTTCTGTTTTTTTTAGCAGTTCACGGGTGCTTTCGCAAACCGCTTTCCACCAGTCCTGTGCATCCTGTTCAACCCATGTGCCATTAAAATAATGTGTATCATAAGGATAAACAACACTTTGAATCAACGCTCCTTCTGCTGAAAACAGAGTTGCCTTATTTCCTGATGTACCCAAATCATGTGCAAGAAGATATCTGGTCATCCCAACACCTCCCTTTGTTTTTTCAAATTGATTTTCCGGCCCTTACCTCATCAAATTCCTGCAGTATCTTTATGGTACTGCTCGTTCCTATTCTTTCTGCTCCTGCATCAATCATCTCTGCACATGTTTTCCATGAGCGTATCCCACCAGCTGCCTTTACTTTTACATCTTCTCCAACACAATCCTTCATCAGTCTGACAATCTCTTTTACAGCTCCTGATGTTCCAAATCCGGTGCTTGTCTTAATATAATCCGGTTTTATTTTTTTTGCGATTTCAGAGACCTTTTTAATTTCATCTTCTGTCAAATAACAAATTTCAAAGATCACCTTGGAAATCACCTTGTTGCTGCGGCACAGTTCCACCATAGCTTTCATTTCTGATTCAATATATTGATAATTCTTATTCTTCAATTCTCCAATATTAATAACATAATCGATTTCATCAGCACCATTTTCAATCGCATTCTGTGCTTCAAATACCTTTGCGGCAACCGTAGTCTGACCTAATGGAAAAGAAATAGCCGCACCAACATGAATATCTGTATCCTTTAACAATTCCTTACAGTAAGACACCGGTGAAGAATTAATTGCCACCATTGCACAATGATTTTCTTTGGCCTCCTCACAAAGTGTTTGTAACATCTCTTTATCTGCATAAGCCTTCAGATTTGTATGATCAAACATCCGGCATAGCTGTTCTCTTGTAATTTTATCGCTACAATTCATTATTCTGTCCTCCTCTTCTTATCTATTTATGCTTTCACTGCACCTTCGGTCATCCCTGCAATAATTTGTTTCTGTAAAAGAGCATAGAAAATCAACTGTGGAATCATAATCAAAACTGCTGCCGCTATCATTGCACTATAATCCCTGCTATATGCCCCTTTAAACATAGATGTAGCTAAAGAAATCGTATAATTAGCTGAACTCGAAATATAGGTTACTGCAAAGGGAAACTCATTCCAGTTATAAATTACATTAAAAATAGTTACCGTTGCAATTACAGGTTTTAAAATTGGTACAACAACTCTTATGCAAAGATGAATAAGATCACAGCCATCAATAATTGCAGCTTCTTCCAGTTCCTTTGGAAAGCCTTTCATAAAACCCACAAATAGCAGTGTATTAAAGGGAATTGTAATTGCAATATATGGTAAGATCAGACTCAAAAGTGTATCCAACACCCCAAGACGAATATTGATTCTATAAATCGGAAATAACAAAATATATACTGGAACACTAATCCCCAGTAAGTAATATGTATATAAAAGATTCTTGATTTTTCTGTTTTGAAACTTCATTCTGCAAATAGCAAAAGAACTCATAAATGTGATAACCAATGAAACAATCTGGGTTGTAACAACAACAATAAAAGTATTCTTATACATTGCAAATATATTCAACGTTTTCAATGCCCTTACATAGTTATCAAAATTCCATACCTTAGGCAAGGCTAATGGCGCATTGATAATATCATTATCCGTTTTGAAAGACATGACAATTGTCCACACAAAAGGAAATATCATAAGTAGAGTAACAAGAATAACTATAAAAAGCAGAACATAATATACTTTTGATTTTTTCACTTTTACCCCTCCTTATTCCAAGTTATCTTTCACATTTCTAATATATATCAACGTAAAAATCATACATGCTACCAACACTACAACAGCCATAGCTGAGCCATAAGAATACTTCCCGGATTTGAACATGATATAATACATGTAGGTAACCGCTGTTTCAGACTTATGATTTGGACCACCATTGGTCATCTGATATACCAACTCAAATATTTTCAGTGCTCCATTAACAGCCAATACTATTACAATGACTATAGAATCCTTTATCATCGGTAATGTAATATATCGAAGCTTTTGCCATGCATTTGCACCTTCTATGGAAGATGCCTCATAAATTTCTGTTGGTACAGTCTTTAATCCTGCCAAAAAGATAGTTGCATAATATCCAATAGATTGCCACGCATATACAACACCAATACTATATGGAGTTTTGGTATTCCCACCTATCCATTCCTGCTGCAATTTTTCAAGTCCAACTATCCTTAAAGCATTATTTATAACTCCCATTGTAGGATCCAAAAGGAATACCCAAATAGTTGCCACAATAACCGGAGCAATAATATAGGGAGTAAAATTAAGAGCTTTGACCGCTGAACTCCCTTTAAAATTCCAATCCAATACATAAGCCAAGAAAAAAGAAATCGGCAGAATAAGTAAAAAGGAAACCATCAAAATGATGATCGTATTACTGCATGATTTTATAAATATTTCATCCGTTAATAAACGTTTGTAGTTTTCCATCCCTACAAAATTTGCTTTTCCTATTCCTGAAAAGTCAGTAAAACTGTATTTAATTGTCGAAAAAGTTGATACAATAATAAATACGGTATAAAAGAGAAAGGATGGTATAGAAAATAGCATAATACTTTTTTTATTACTTAACATTAGTTCCTCCTCCTTTAAAAGCGACTGTCAGAAACTGTTCTGACAGTCGCCAGATTTTTATCAGTACCTGATTTCCTGTTCTACCTTTTCGGCTGCCTCTTCTGGTGTATAGTTTCCTAATGCTACACCCCACATAGAATCTGCCCAGGTGTCTGCAACATTTGTAGCCATATAACCATACGGCTGGAATTGATTGGACCATCCTTCTTCATTATAAAGATCTACAATTTGAGCAAAAACCGGATTTTTTTCTGCATCAACTGTACCACTAAATTTTGAAGTTGGCAGCATATTGGTATTTGCTACTATCTGAGCGCCCTCCTCACTGTAATAAAATTCAAAGAATTTAAATATTGCTTCTTTTTTTGCTTCATCGCTTGCTGCTTTAGAAGATACCGCATACGGTCCATTAAATGTTCCTATTCTTGTCATTTCATCCGTTACCCCATTCTCTATTAACGGATAGGAAAAACATCCTACTTCATTTGCAATCTCACTATTCTCAATATCTCTGCAAGCGAAATTTCCCGAATCAAGCATGGCTGCGTTTCCTGCCAGAAATACTTCAATTGCCTGATAAT
>ERZ779643.2345-NODE-2345-length-11068-cov-5.594570_pt1 | contig 11068 bp, 7 predicted proteins | sample MGYA00511564_ERZ779643 | MGnify/ENA primary metagenome ERZ779643 (study PRJEB29588, sample SAMEA2147114) | human gut metagenome | biome: human gut; feature: human-associated habitat; material: faeces | place: Denmark | collected 2008/2010 ... | reverse complement strand
GTCAACCCTCAAGCCCCATAGGGGCTTGTCCATGGCTGCATGGTCTATGGCCGCGTCAGGCAGGGAGAAGCACTGATTGATTCAATGAAAGCATGAAATCACAATAAATAAGGAGCAAAGAAATCTTCAACTTTCTTTCCCATCCCCCATAAAGAGCTCCACGTGGTCCATCATGATTTCCAGTTTCCCTATGGTTGCGTCCACATGGAAATGGCCGGCGTACCACTTTTGGTACTGCAGGGAGTCTTCCACCCTATCCAGCCAGTGTTCCGTGGACTGATCCACACCGGGCCAGGGGCGGAGGTGGAGGGCAGGGATATAGCGGGCGGGGATGGTGTGAGTAAGCACCGCATCCACTTTTCCCTGTCTTTCCCGAATGGCATCTTCCACCCGGCGGCGGATCCTGCCGTCCGGCTGCTCGTCAGAATACCATGGCCAGCCCCGGGCAAGGCGCATGGGTTTATCGGGGCTGTAAGCGCCGCCGATAACAAGAGTGGCTGTACCGTCCAGATCATAGACCTCCCCATCCCTGGCAAAGAGAATGGAAGGGAAAGCGGACTCCACGTACACCCTTCCTCCGTGCCAGTCTTTCAGGCGGTAGGCCTTCCGGTCCGTCCTTCCGCCCCACTGGTCCACCTTCACCACCCGGGTGGGCCGCATTTCATGGTTGCCGTGAATGCAGAAAAGAGTGATGGGAATCTGTGCCAGCATCTGCTTCTTGCGCAGATCCCGGAGACCATTGGAAATATTGATTCCTGCATCTCCCAGGATGATCATCGTATCTTCCCTGGTGGTTTTCATTGCCCTGCAGAACCGCTGGATTTTTGCGAATTCTCCATGGCAGTCGCCGGTGATGTAAATCATAGAAACCTCCATTCAAAGCTTCTCTGTAAAACTAACTATCCGCCGGAAAAAATGACCACTTCCTGTGAATAACAGGGAGCGGTCTTTTTTCGTGGTTAAGACTTTGAAACTTCTTTTCCTGCCAACACACATTCCTTAAGCAGTTCCAAAGCCGACGGGTCCGAGGAATCCTGGGTGCCCAGTTCTCCCCGGAAGGCCCGGGCCAGAATGGATTTTTTCAGCAGAGAGATTTGTTCTATCACATTTTGAGACTTCTTTCTTACTTCGTATTCCTTTTTAAAGAAAGTATCTACCATTTGAACTATCTGAATTTGTTCATTTAATGGGGGTAAAAGTATCTCATAGTCTGCCATAAAGTTCTTGGGCACTCTTTGCTGGCCAACAGCGCCAGTCATTTGTGACTTTGCCTCACTCCTAAACTTTATACTTCTTACAAGGTGATACAAAAAACGATTATATAGTTCGGGATGACAGCGCAGTACATAAAACTCAGTCGTACCATATCCTATATCATTTAATAATGGCCCAATCACTGCCGATTTTCCATTTTCCATGCAAGGAGTAATTTTAGCAAAAACTACATCGCCTTCTTGAAAATTTGTAAATCCCTTTTTTACCTTTCCTAGATTCCTGACATCCGGCTTAGTAACTTCTCCAAGAACCTCATCGACAGAAGCCATTGGGATAAAAGATACTTCCAGACTATCTTCCAAAGATGAAGTATCTAACTTTTTTGGGTTTATAGTGCAAACATCGGATAATTTTACTTTTCTCCACCCTTTCGGCACGCTCATGTCCCCTGCCCCATGATCCCCCGTCCATTTTCCGCTGAAGGCTTCGTGGAGGATGGCGGCGCGGCGGGCTTCATAGCCGTCCAGCACTTTCTGCAGCCGATCTCCGGCTTCGTCGAGCTTGGCAAAGAGGCTTTCAATTTTGCCTACGATGCGCTGCTGCTCAGGAAGCGGAGGAAGAGGGCATTTAATTTTTGCAACTTTATTTAAGTAAAAACCTTTTTGGGCAGTTCCATTAGCATTATTCAACATAAAGATTTGTACAAATGGGGAACTAAGATAATAGCTTAAATATACTGCGTCAAGTTTAGGTTTAATCACTGCAACGCTTCTCTGCAAAGCAAATTTAGCCGTGGAATCAACAACTGCGGTCCTACCCATTGTTCCAACAATAGTAAGCAACACATCATTTTTTTCAATATTGGTCCGTTTATTTTCTTCCACCCATTGTTTCTCTGTTATCCAACGATTTGTTTCATCGAAATGGATTTTATTATCATATACATTAGCAGCACTCAAAAGCGGAATTCCTGAAAAACTATTTGGTGGTGGATTATGCGAGCCATCCGAAATTTTGATTGCGATGCTCTCCACTCTCGTCCACACCCATCCCTTTGGCAGTTCATAGGGCCATTCTTCCCTGGGCAGGAGGGCCTGAGACAGCTTTTCTTCCGGGGTGAGTGCCTTTTTCTTGGATCTCATCAGGCCTTCTCCCCTTTCCTGCACCGAGCCAGTTCGTCAGCCACCTGTTTCAGGAGGTCCACTGCTTCTTCCAGCTGGCGGGCGGCATCTCTGGCGCTTTCTTCGGGGTCCGGAAGGTCTTTGTAGTCCAGGACAGAGTCATCCCGGATGAGGCCCAGATCGAGACTGTTTCCTTTTTGTGCAATTTCTTCTCTTGTGAATTTATGCCACCGTTCATCACTGACCTTCTCCCGATCTTCTGCTTCATAGGCAGCCATAAAGCCGGTAAAGTCGCTTTTGGCTAAAGGATGGGTTTTGCCGAAGGAGGGCATATTGGTGCGGAGGTCGTAGTACCACACTTCGCTGGTATTTCCTTTATCTTCTTCGCCCCGGGTGAAGAAGAGGACATTGGTTTTCACGCCCTGGGCATAGAATATGCCCGTGGGTAGGCGAAGGATGGTGTGGAGATTGCATTTATCCATGAGGTCTACCCGGATTTTTTCGCCGTCGCCGTCGGCAAAGAGGACGTTATCGGGGAGTACCACCGCCGCCCGGCCGCCCCGTTTCAAGGAGCGGTAAATATGCTGCAGGAAGTTCAGCTGCTTGTTGCTGGTGGGAAATGTGAAATCGTCACGGGTGGCCCGCTCTCCGCCTTTCTTTGTACCGAAAGGAGGGTTCGTGAGGACGAGATCATAATTTTTGAACTCTTTACCCAGGCTGGAGAGGGTGTCACCCAGAGCAATTTTGCCGTTCATGTCATGGAGCATGGCGTTCATGAGGGCCAGGCGGTGGGTATCGTGCACCAGTTCACAGCCAGTGAAGGCATCGCCTGCTTCAAAGTTGGCCGTATCCTGGTCCAGGTCGAAGAAATCGTCAGTGTGCTGCCGTACATATTCATGGGCAGCAATCATGAAGCCGAAGGTGCCGCAGGCAGGGTCATTGCACCTTTCGCCGGGCTGGGGTTTTGTGAGTTTCACCATCACGTCGATGAGCACCCGGGGCGTGAAGTACTGTCCGGCGCCGGATTTCTTTTCGTTGGCATTCTTTTCCAGAAGGCCTTCATAGAGGTTTCCCAGCCCTTCTTCTTTAGCGGAGAACCAGTCCAGCTCATTAATGGTTTTAATGATTTTTTCCAGATTTTTAGGCTCATCGATTTTGGTCTGGGCGCCTTCGTAGATTTCGCGGATTCTTCCCTGGCTGTGTTCTCCCAGTTCCATCAGGAGATTCTGGTAGTATTTTTTCAATTCCAGTCCGCTTTTTCCGACCAGCATGTCCCAGCGGTAGGCTTCGGGGATATGGGCTTCCGCACCCGTTTCCTTTGCCATTTTCAGGAAAAGAATGTAGGTCAGCTCGGTTACGTATTCATGGTATGTAATGCCGTCGTCCCTTAGGACGTTGCACAGATTCCAGAGTTTTTGTATGATTTCCTGGGTATTCACGCCAGATGTCCTCCATTCCTATCATCATCGTCATAGAGATAATCGTTCAATTCATCGAGAATATTTTCCAGCTTATTCCCGAAGGCTTTATTGGCTGTACGGAATCCGCCGGCGCTTTTGAGGCGCTCGTCTTCCTCGAAATTGTCACGGTTGAATATGTCTTCTGTCTGTAATATCTTTTCTATCCGCTTCAGCCAATTCTTTTCTCCCTGGGAGAAAGCATGGTTTTTGCGGAGTTTTTCCATAGCCCGGCGTACCCTCTCTTCATGGCTTACGAGAGGTGATCCAAGGGCTGCCCGCCGGACAAGGCTGATAATGTCTACCAGCATGTCCTGGCTGCTCACCTGCTGAAGGGCGGAGTTCAGTTTCTGCTCCGTAAAGCCTTCCCGAGCCAGTTCCGCCCGCAGCTGTTTCAGGTCCCTTCGTTTCATGTCCCTGGGCCTGGTGCATAGAAGTTTCAGGGCTGCGATTTCATTTTCATTGCTTTTGATAAATTCCGTAAATTCATCCAGATAGTCCCGGGGTGCTATGGCAGTATTATCCTTACCGTAGCCCCGTTTCACTTCTATGACCTTGTCAGGGATATGCACAATATAATGGGGATCCCGGATGGAAATATCCGGTTTATCAAGGGTTGTAAAGACTTTTTCTTTCTGTAATAGTTCTGCTTTGACCTTTTCCAAAGGCAGTTTTCTCAGATGATGGACGTACTCTTTCACATCCCTCTCCCCAAGTCCCTGGAGCAGGACCTCCTTCACTTCCGGCTTAAGGCGGGGCAGTTTGCGCTGGAGCTTCACCAGAATCTGGTCCACATGATCCCGGATATCTCCTTCTTCCGTAACGGTGTGAAGACCGGCGAAGAGGTCTTCGAAGGTCGTCTTCACTCCGGCGGCTACCGGTTTCATATCGGTCACCTTGGCCATTTCTGCAAATTCTCCCACAGCGTCAAAGATATTGAATTTGTACTTCCCGATTTCATCACAGCGGCGGGTGGCCCGGCCAAGCATCTGTTCAAAGAGGATGCGGGACTTGACGCGGCGCAGGAAGACCAGGTTCGTAATGGAAGGTACATCTACGCCGGTGGTAAGGAGATCTACCGTGACAACTACAGAGGGATAATCTTCATTTTTAAACCGCTTGATGGCGTCGTCGATCTTGCTGCGGTCACCGCCGAAGGAGGTGCCTGTGATTTTGACGATGGCATCATTGTCCACGCCCTTTTGGGTAAAGATTTCCTTCAGAAGCTGCACCACCAGATCCGCATGACGGTCATTGGCAGCAAAAATCAATGTTTTCCCGCTCATCCGCGGACTGGAGGGGTCGATGTATTTCGCAATTTCCGTGAGCACCACCCTGTTGAAATCTTCGGTAATCACTTTGCGGTTCATATCGTCCACATCAAAGTTCATATCGTCGTCCAGGACGGCAGTATCTACTTTTTCCGGTATGTCCGGGCGGAAAATGTGGACGGTGTCGCCTTTTTTCAGATGAATGCCGTTACGGGTCATTTCTGTTTCAATCTGCACCGGAGCATCGTGGTCAATGAGATAACCGTCGATGACCGCTTCCCTGTAGGTATACCGGTAAATGGGCATGCCAAAGATTTCCGTCGTCTGGAGAGCCGGCGTGGCCGTGAGGCCGATCCTCACGGCGTCAAAGTAATCAAGCACACGGCGGTACTGGCTTTGGAAGGCTTTCTCATCCCGGTAAAGGAGTTCTCCTTCCGTCAGTTCCCGGTCCAGCACATAGCCCCTGTGGGCTTCATCTACGATCACCAGGTCGAAAGCAGATACGGAGGGTATGGTGTCTTCTTCATCTGCCTGAAAGAGGCGGCGGATCATGCCCTGTACCGTGGCAATCTGTACTTTTACTTCCGGCGCCAGTTCTGTTTCATCCAGACGGTTAATGGTATAAAGCTGGTTTAAGGACTGCAGACCTTCCAGTTTCACTTCTGAGAATTTATCGAAGGCCTGCTTTCCCAGTGTATTCCGGTCCACCAGGTAAAGAATGCGATGGAAGCGTCCGCTTTTGAGGAACCGATACATGAGGGCCAGGATGACTCTGGTTTTGCCGGTGCCGGTGGCCATGGCCAGAAGGATTCTATCTTTCCCCTGTCGGATGGCTTCTTCTGTCCTTTTTACCGCTTCTATCTGGTAGGGGTAGAGATGAAGGCCATCGGGGTCCTTCAGTATATCGTCTCCCAGAGATGCCAGTTTTTTATTTCTACCGGAAATATCCTGCTTCAGCAGATCTTCCAGCCCTTCCGGGCTCATCCATCCTAAAAGAGGTTTCGGCGCATTATCCACCTTCCGCACATCCCGGAACCAGATGCCGCTTTCCATACGGCACTGCTCTATGTAGGGGCGGCCATTGGAGGCAAAGAGAAAGGGCACCTTATACTCTCCCCATGTGTCAATGACATATTCCTTATCCTGGGCCCGGATATGGGCAGCATATTCATGGCACTGGTCATCCAGCACGGAGCTTACGTTCTTAAAACGCCGTTTGGCTTCGATAATGCCTACCAGTTTCTTACCAATGAAGAGGGCATAATCCGCCCTATCCTGCCGGCGCCCATCCTTGTCTGTACCGTCAAAGGCATTGGTCGGCCACTCCGCAATGGCCCGGTTATGGTGATTTGCCGGCCTTGTGCCCCGGGCATAGGTCATTTCACGGGAATCCACCTCCCAGCCCACCTGTCTCAGCTGCTGGTCGATGAGGTACCGCGTTTCCGCTTCACTGATATTCCGATAGTTCGATGCCTTGATATTCTGCTGTACCCGCTGTTTCTTGGGCACCTTAGGCGCATTTTTTGCTTTCTCGCTGGCAGCACGGGAAAGCTTCTCTTCTTCCGGAGTCAATTCCATAGGCGCCGCATCCCGCTTGACCAGGGTTACCGGAGCAGCTGTAGTTTCTAAAGGCATCACAAAAGGCTGCTCCTGATAATGATAGTCTCCGTAGGTCACCATAAACCATTGGCAGAGACTATAGGCCACTTTCAGGCACAGCTTCGCATCCTCCAGAGACGCATAGTCGTCATGAACCGCTTTATTTCCCAATTTTCTAAGAATCGTGAGGCTGTCTGCCTCCTGCCAAGGAAGATAGTCTTCCTGCGACAGCCATCGTATACGCGCCACCTGCGTATGATCGGTGGGATCCATTTCCTTATCATACTGGAACATAAGCTCCACAATCTTTTCTCCCAAAGAGCGAAGCTTAAACATGGTGGTATTCGGGTCCGTATAAAGATATTGTTCCGCCTTTTCTCCCAGTTCAGCCAACAGGGGAAACTGCTTCTCCAAAAATGAAAAATTACCCATGACCTCTCACTCCTCTGCCAAGGAATTTTATAAATATTATAGCATATTTTCACATCATTCTCTTTTAAGCAGGACGTCATGGTAACCGTAAGAAATAAGAAAGTACTGATTCATCCATAAGATTCACGTTTAAAAAAATCTTATGGACTGCTTCATTTTGGAATGTCCCAAATCATTGTCTATTCGCTTTATCCCATTCCCTGCAGTGCATAAAAATTCTTATAAAAGGAAACTCTATGAATGAGTCAGTGCTTCCTTAAGTTCGAACCATTTCTTTCCATCTCCATTTGAATAGCACCCTTCTATCTATCATATCATATTTAAAAGCTTTAATTTTTATTTTTAACTAATAAAACAAATAAAAGGAAGGTCATGACTCCCCTTCCTCTTATTTCACTTGAAGAATGTTCAAGCACTCTCCCGATCTTGGATAATATACCCACGCTCTATTGCATCCGCCAGGGCCTTCTTGAAACCCGTTTTTGTCACTTTCAGTTCATTAGTTCCAAGCCTTATGACCGGCGGATATCCATTCTCTCCTTCTATGGCTGTAATAATACTGCTGTAGTCTCCTTTGTCTCTGGCACTGTGGCCTATGGGTCCGAAAAGGATGAGAGCATACCGGCTGTTGCAGTACATACTGCGATAATTCAGTTTCTGGGCTTTTTCATAATCAAGATAGAGTTTGAGACGCTTTGGAGAAATACCCATGGTTTTGCATATGCCTTTTATGACATTGGCCGAAATCATGGAGGCCCCAATCACAACGATATACCCGGAAGGATCCTGGTTATCCGTTTCTTTGGCCTCTTCTTCAAAAAGGCTGCTCAGCCCTGCTATCTTAAGAAACCAGTCTATGGTTCCCTGGGAATTCATATGGTAGAGGATTTCTTCTGCTCTTTCCACAAGGACATCTTCCAGTACCTCTATCTGTTCAGGGCTCAGCATCGTTTATTCCTCCTTCATGGTGTCATCAAATACTTTTGTTTTTGCCTGAATCATTTTCCGAAGGACATCTTTTGCCTTGTACAAATCGTCCTGGCATTTCTTATATATTTCTGCCACCTGCTGCTGCCTTTCCATAGGTGGCACGGGGATTTTAATTTCTTTCAGACTCTGGATGCGAATGCTGGGAACGGTCATACCTACATAGAAGAGATTCATGAGGACATTTCCTTCAGGGCTGTCAAGGAAAGCAAGCAGATAATAGGGATTGATTTTTTTCTTGTCCAGCTCCAGGACAAACATATTTCCTGTAGCCATAAGCTGCCGTCCTTCCGGCACAGAAGCCAGCCCTACTTTGGCAGGCCTTCCCACTTTAGAGAGGATAATGCTTCCGTCTTCGATGAGATATTTACCATACCCTTCCGGAATTTCAGTCATATGTTTCAGGTCTTTCTGAATCAGTCCGTCCTGCATATCTGCCAAAGTAAGGTAATCAATGCCCGTATCTTCCTCACTGCTGAATGCATCCAGCTGAGAAGCCATAATAGGCGCGCCGCGGCTGATACGGAGTGTCAGGTCTTCCAAGGGTATCAGAGTGCCATAATTTGACAGGGATTCAAGCTCATCTTCCGGCGTTAAATAGGTCTTTGGGAAAATAGAGAAATCCTTTTTTTCGATTTCTTCGTTGGATACCGTTTTGCTGATATCCGTATCCTCTGCCAGAGCTTTGAGAATGGTATCTATGTTTGCTTTGCTGAACTGGTTTGTGCGGCGTCCTTTTTCATAAATATCAGAAGCATCTACAAAATGGACTTCTTTATTTCCATGGCTGAGCACCAAAAGAAGGACGGAAATATTAGTATAGGAAAACATTTTGACCGGAAGGCTGATCACCGATTCAACCCACCCTTGCCGGATGAAATATTCCCGTGCCGCTCTCTCTGGAAAGTTCCAAGCACAGCTGTTTGTCAGCGTAACCACAGCCTTTCCTTTTTTTGCCAGCCTCTGCATTACACCGGCGGCAAATGCCCAGTCCAGCGTTTTTGATTTCTTAGCAAAGGGAAGGCTCTGGATCCAGGAATCCCGAGCAGAAAACCGCATGGCCAGTGGATGGTCGCAGAAAATTTTATCGAAATGTTCTGCGGTATTCTCTACGCCGGGAGGAGTCATATCCTGTAAAATATCCCTGTTCTCTATGGCAATCTTTTGATGATACTTATCGAGGTATTGATCCAGCATGTCCGGCTGGCCTTTATATGCGGTAATCAGTTCCTTCATATTCGGTGGATCCAATAAAACATCCGCCCTGATTCTGAAGATCTGACAGGCCGACCGCATGATGTCATAGCCCTTTAAAACTGCTCCCGGCACCTGTTCATAGACCATTGTCAGAAAACCGCCAATGCCACTGCAGAAATCAGCTACTCTTTCCCTTTTTCCAATTTTAAGAATAGATAATGCCAGATGACTGAGTGAATCGGAAGTTCCGCTCTCTCCATATGCCTTTCCTCCGATGGTCAGATTATCTTCGAAATGCAGAAGTAAATCTTTTACTACTTTCGGTTCCACGCCCTTTGATAACTTTAGTAATTCATTACCAATTTTGGATTCATGGGAAATAAAATCGGGCAATTCATTAAAGCCTTTCCGGCGACAGAGTCCAATAACCTCAGCTAATGCCTCTTCTCCATACCAGTCAAATTCTTTTCGGAGACTAAGCTGGTAAGCCATATAAAAAGCCTCTGCCTGTATTAAAGGATCCACTGCTGCCTTACCGCGTATGGCTGCCAGTATTCCCCATTCCAAATCGTTGGCTGTCAGTCTATTCATCTGCGTTCTCTTTACCAATTTAGTCTCCTCCTTTTTGGTATTCAATTACCATTTCTATGTTGTTTGTATCATAGCACCACATAGCCAGTTTGTCAAATGGTATTCCATTACCATTTATAATTGCCCTATATGGCAACCATCAGTTAGGATGAAGGTTTAAAATACAACAAAATCCCCTCCTTCTCAGGAGAGGACTTTTTCTCCATAGCATAATCTGCTTAAGAAGCAGGAATCTCTTACGGTCCCTGCAGTGCACCAGATGTTTCCTTTTTCATTTATACGTTTACGTTACAGAGGCAATATCGTACTTATAAGTCAAAGGATTTCGTAATCTTTGTCCCGTCTTGATACCCAAAGGTAATGGAACGCTTCTGTGCCTTCTTAGCCAGCTCTAAGTATTTTCCCTTCAGCTGAACCACGTAAATATTAGCCGTCTTCGGGATTGCACTATGATTAGGACTGGAAAGACTCATTGCCTCAAAGACCGTGAGAGGATACGAATTTCCGTCCAGATGAAGAACTACGGCATGGGAGGGTGCTTTTTTTCGAAAGGTAAAATTAACGATTTCAATATTCACAAACTCTGCTGTCACTTTTTCATCCGATAAAGGGACCGGAAGGGAGAGCTGTCTTGATTCGGTTTTAATTTCTGTATCCAGGCCTTTCGTATCGTAGCAGTATACATATCCCCCGCCAGCCAGAATTAAAAGAAGAAGAATAACTATAATTACCTTGAACAATGATAATTTTCCTTTCATTTGATTTCTCTCCTTATATAAGAAAAAACGAAGCATGAAAACTTAAAGGCAGCGAACAGGCCGCGGCCAGTGAGTTCCTGTCCACTTCAAATACTAACTGCCGCCATTTCAGTTCATTTCCCTGCTACTCACCTCTTCCTCAAACTGCTTTCTCTTTCTACCCTTTATTATACTCATTAGTCATGACACATACTGTCACTGAACAAAATTTACCATCCAATATTTCAAAGATAAATACAGGTAAAAAACTCCCCTCCCCCTTCTTCCCTCCTTCTCCCCCGCCATTCCATGATATAATTTAAAAAATTAATCCAATGTCATAAAAAAAGGAGGGCCTTTATGAAGAAACAAGTGATTTCAATGATGACAGCCTGCCTGCTGTCGGCAGCGGCCATGGCGTCGTCTTTTGCAGAGGATGGCGTTGCCGCAGCCGCCAGGGC
>ERZ779643.2338-NODE-2338-length-11097-cov-2.869589_pt1 | contig 11097 bp, 12 predicted proteins | sample MGYA00511564_ERZ779643 | MGnify/ENA primary metagenome ERZ779643 (study PRJEB29588, sample SAMEA2147114) | human gut metagenome | biome: human gut; feature: human-associated habitat; material: faeces | place: Denmark | collected 2008/2010 ... | reverse complement strand
GCTGCGCGTAACGCGGAGCCTGGTTGGTCGAGGTCTTGAAATGCCAGTTTCCCAGTCCGCCCCGGCCGCCCTTGAGCAGGACGAGCTCTTCGCCGTCGGCGGTCACCTCTCCGGCATATTCCGTCGTACCGTCCTCGAGCACCCGTCTGGCGACCGTTCCCAACGGTACGGGAATGACGATGTCCTTACCGTTCTTACCCGAGGAGCGGGCTCCGGAACCGCCTTCGCCGTCCTCCGCGAACTGGTGACGCTGGTACTTGAGGTGGATCAGCGTCCAATACTGGCTGTCGCCGCGCAGGATGATATGTCCTCCGCGACCGCCGTCGCCGCCGTCCGGTCCGCCGAATTCGACGAATTTCTCGCGACGGAAATGCGCCGACCCGCTGCCGCCATGTCCGGAACGGGCGAATATTTTCACGTAATCTACAAAGTTCGATCCTGCCATAAGTCTTGTTATTTAAGGTGCGGAAATTTTCGGCCGGCGGCGATACGCGACACGACCTTCTCCGAACTGGAATTTATTGCTGCAAAGATAGTGCAAGCCGGGAGGAGTGCCAAATTTATTTGGACACGCCCGCAACAGAATCCGGTCAAAATACGGTCGGAAACCGAGAACAAGGCCGGTTTATCGAAAACTCCGGCAGCAGAAAGCCTTCCCGTCAATACTACAAATGGTTCAAATAACCGTAACGCACAAGGTCTTCGTCCCCCTGTGTCAGATAGGTCTGTCCGTTTGCCAACACATAGAGCCGGTCCGCTACGTCGGTCACATGGCGATACATGTGATCGGTAAGCAGGATGCCTTTATTTTGTTTTTCCACCCGAATCAAAGCTTTCAGCGTTACAACATGCAATGGCGCGACTTGCGAGAAAGGTTCGTCGAGCACTGCGAAAAGGCTCCGGCTGCGCAGAATAACGAAACACTCCAAAATACGCCGCTCCCCGCCGGAAAGGGTTCGGATTTTCGCCTTCCGCAGTTTCCCGAATATCGGAAACCAGACCGTCAGGTCATCCCACTCCAGACCGAAGTCCCGCAAAACCGCCTCCACAGTCAGCCACCCGGGGGTAAACCCCTGCTGCGGAAGATAACGCACCTGGCTGCTTCCGAAACGATCGTACCATTTGCCGTCGATGCGCATCGATCGGAATCCGGGGCGCAGCGCTCCGCAGAGTATCTTCATCAGGCAGCTTTTTCCACTGCCATTGCGTCCGAGCAATGCCGTCGCTCCGCCGGTTTCGACCGCAAGATATACACTCGAAAGAATCACCCGATCACCGAACGACAACTCGACCGAATCTATTTCGAGAATATGTTTTTCAGAGGGGTTCATACAGTACGAGGGATACGAATTTCAGCAGCATATAACACGCCAGCAAGTCTATGCCGCAACTCGCGCCCAGCAGCATACGTCGTCGAACTCCCAGATTGCGGTAATAGTCGAACTCATCGTTATAACGCGGTATGATCCAAACATACAGATAGACCGGATAGATGACCATTTTCCCCGCAAGGCACAACGGCACGACAGACGGACCGTATCCGGTCACGAGCCAGGCCAACGCCACGCTCACGGCCCCGCAGAAAAACAGCATCGCCGAGCGATAAAAACGGAGTATGAGCAACAATTTAGGCATAAACTCTATCGGGTGCGTCGCAAACCCTCGCATCGAAACGCGGAAATCAGGGAAACTCCATCAGACGATTGGTAATTCGCAACATATAATTGCCGTTGAAATAGTCGAGCACGCCGCTGACCGTTCCCGTTCCGGCCGGGGCCGGCTCCTCGGCATACGTGCAGGAAGCTGCGAATCGGACGATCAGCGTATCGTTCCGCTCATCGACCAAATGGCGGTCGGTAGCCAGCAATCGGCCGGTTTCCGGATCCCGCAGGCAGAAGGGCAGACCGACCTCTTCGTGCGCGAACCGGACCTTGCGGAATCGTACGTAAGTGGCGATACGGCTTGCAGCCACCTCCCCGAAGGTGAGTTCCCGAGGCACGAAATCGACCGACCCGTCCCCGATGCGACGCACGTGACGCCCGAGCGACTCCGCCGAAATACGGTCCAGAATATATTCTGCGGTGGGCGGAAATCCCAACTGTACCTTGCCCCCGTAATCACCCAGAGCCAGCCCGTTGCAATAAACGCGCACCGTACTTCCGGCATCGAAAGTCCGATAGAGCCGCTTCGCGTCGATCAATACTTCGATTCCGCCGCTTTCATCCTCCACGACGAGCGCATCGGAAAATTCGCCGTACAGATCGTTACCCACGACACAGCCTTCGATCCACAGATCCTCGGTAACGGGATACAGAACGCCCCGGCACAGCGATTTCAGATACGCGATAGAAACATGCCGCGCAGTCCCGTCCCCGGATTCGTACTCCAGTGACGAAGCATTGCCGCAGGCTTGCAGCACGAAGAGCAGCAGGCTACCGAAAACAATCGTTCTCATCGCGCATTTTAATCATATAGGATTTTCCGATCGACCCGGCATTGCCGTACTGCAAAACGCCGACCAGCGTAACCGGCCCCTTCGGAATCTCCGAAGCCGCATACCGGGCATAGGTGCTCGTATAGGTGGCGATCCTGTTTCCGGCCCGGTCCTCGAACAGCCGATAACCTTCCCATTTCCAATCCGTCGGATCCTCTTCCGACGGAAGCGGCGTCAGATCCTCGATCTGCACCAGGCAGCCGCACATGTCGGGTGCAAGTTCGTCGAAAGCGACGATCCGGGGAACGGGATGGCGAACATCGACGGTTTCGCAAGCGACATACCGGTCGAGCAGGGCACGGACACCGATGGCTTCCACGGCATAATCTCCCGCCGCAGGCATCGTACCGATCTGCACCACTCCGAAGCGACGGCACATAGCCAGCCCCTGAAGACGTACTGCGATGCGGCATCCCGGAGGATAGACCCGAAACAGGTCGTCCAGGCCGGCCATCAGCTCCACGCCCGTTCCGTCTTCCTGCAACACGACCGAGCAAAAGAAGTTCCCCGCTTCGTCGGACGTGGTGACCCGCCCCGCAACTACGATGTCCTGGACGATACGCACGGGCGTATCCCCGCACCGTGCGGAGAGGTCCGACAGGGAGAGGTTCGCCTCCGGAAGCGGATCGTTCTTCGGAGCCGGAACCCCGGCATCGTCGTAACATCCGGCGGCGAGCAGGGCGAAGAGAAGAAGGGAAAGGCGCAGCATCGCGGTTTATTCGATCCAGGAATCTTTCAGACCGAGGAAATAGAGTACGCCGTCCAGACCGATCGTCGATATCGACTGGCTGGCCGTAGCTTTCACCTTGGGCTTGGCGTGGAATGCGATCCCCAATCCCGCCAGGTCGAGCATCGGAAGGTCGTTGGCTCCGTCGCCGACGGCGATCGACTGAGCGATGTTGATGTTTTCAACCTGACACAGCAGACGCAGCAGTTCGGCCTTGCGGCGTCCGTCGACCACCTCGCCGACATAGCGTCCCGTGAGGCGTCCGTCCTCGATCTCCAATTCGTTGGCGTAGACATAGTCGAAGCCGTATTTCTGCCGGAGGTAGTTGCCGAAATAGGTGAAACCTCCGGACAGGATGGCCGTCTTGTATCCCACGCGCTTGAGAATGGTCATCAGGCGCTCCAACCCCTCGGTGATCGGCAGGTTGCGGGCGATCTCCTCCATCACCGAAACGTCGAGTCCCCGAAGCAGGGCGATGCGGCGCGTGAAACTCTCGGTAAAGTCGATCTCGCCCCGCATGGCGCTCTCGGTAACGGCCCGCACTTCGGGGCCCACACCGGCACGGTCGGCCAACTCGTCGATCACCTCGGTTTCGATCAGCGTGGAATCCATATCGAAACAGATCAGGCGTCGGCTGCGGCGGAAGATGTCGTCCTTCTGGAACGAAATATCGACCCCCTCGTTGGACAGCTCCATGAAGCGTTTCTGCAACACGGCCTTATCGCCGAGCGTACCGCGCACCGAAAGCTCGATGCAGGCGCGGGTGGCACGGTTCTCCTCCTCGAGCGGCATACGCCCCGTAAGGCGCTTGATCGCGTCGATGTTGAGTCCCTGTTCGGCGACCGCTTTGGTGACCCCTGCGATATGACGTGCCGTAACCTGACGGCCCAAAAGGGTGATAATATAGCGGTTCTTGCCCTGACGACCGACCCAGGCCTGGTAATGTTCCTCGGTGATGGGGGTGAAGCGGATCATTACGCCCAGTTCCGAAGCCTTGAAAAGCAACTCCTTGAGGATGGCGCCCGATTTGTCAGAAGTGGTCATGAACAGGATGCCCAAAGTCAGCGACTGGTGGATATTCGCCTGGCCGATGTCGAGGATGAACGCGTCGTACCGGGCCAGAATATCGGTCAGCGAAGAGGTCATGCCGGGCTTGTCTTCACCCGAAATATTGATTTGGATTATCTCTATCTTACTTTCCATAGCAAAATCCGTTAAATACATTATAGAGCAAAGTTACTATTATTTCCGGTTTTTTTGATTAAATTTGCGACTCAACCTATAAAATTTAAGTCTTTCATGGGATTTTCTTTTATCACCGCACAGCAGCCCGAAAACCTCATCGTTCCGGACAGCATACAAAAAGCCAAATTCGCGGAAACGGTCGAAAAAATCGCTAATATGGATTTGGAAAAAGTCCTGACGAATCTGGTGTCGGAAAGTATCTGGATCGGCCTGAAAATCGTACTCGCCCTGGCGATCTACATGGCGGGACGCTGGCTTATTCGCCGCCTCATAAAACTGATCTCGACGGCTTTCGAAAAACGCAAGGTGGATCGTTCATTACAAATCTTCCTGCACAACCTGATTAAGACTGTCTCATATATTATACTGATCCTTACGATCATACAAGTTCTGGGTGTCAATACTACCTCAATCGTAGCGCTACTCGCTTCGGCCGGTCTGGCTATCGGTATGGCCCTGAGCGGCACATTGCAGAATTTCGCCGGTGGCGTGATGATCCTGCTGCTCAAGCCCTACCGCATAGGCGATTACATCTCGGCCCAGGGACAGTCGGGTACCGTGCAGGAGATCATGCTCTTCTCGACCAAGATCACTACGGTTGATAAGCAAACCATTTTCATCCCGAACAGTTCGATCGCTACCGCGATCATCAACAACTATTCCACCTCCGAAACACGTCGCGTGGAGTGGGTGATCGGCATCTCTTACGGCGACGATTTCGCAACGGCACGGGAGGCTATCCTGGAACTGCTGTCCAAAGACGCACGGGTGCTTCAGGATCCGGCGCCTGCGGTATATATCGCTGCCCTGGCCGATAATTCGGTCAATCTGACGGTTCGGGCCTGGACGAAAAACGAGGACTACTGGGACGTTTTCTTCGCAATGAACGAGCTGTATTACAAAATATTACCTGAAAAGGGAATCAACTTCCCGTTCCCGCAGATGGACGTTCACCTGACCAAAGAGTAACCACACACAGCCAATCCGCATCCATTATGAAAAAGTGGTTTTTATTTCTGATTTTCATCGCCTGCGCGATTCCTTCGTGCGAACTGAAAGAAGTAGGACCCGAACAAACGACGTTCCCGGTCATCACGGACGAAGGAGCCACCATCGAAGACGGAGGCCGGGTATCTTCGGTTCAGAAAGTTTATGTGCAGGCCAATATATCGAACCAGTACGGTGCATTCTACGCTCAGGTGAAATACGACGTCAAATGGACCGATAAGAACGGAGTAGAGCACACGGAGCAGAAATCGACCAATGCCTACTATTTCAAGGCGACTTCCGACACGGTCTTTTACGAAGCAATCATCCCTGCACAGAAAGCCGGCAGTACGGTATATTGGCTGATCGTCGTGACCAACGAGAACGGCCTTTCTTCCGTAACCGAAGCCCAGCAATACAGCGTATATGCCATCTGAAACCGCATTTTCGAACGGTACGAGCCGGAGCGGATTCACCCCGCACGGCCCGAACGGACAGTGAAGAACCAAACTCAAACATATCATCGAACAGAAAAAATTATGGAATTGAAAGAGATTCTGGCCATTTCCGGCCAACCCGGTTTGTACAAATACGTCGCACAATCGTCGCGCGGCGTCATCGTCGAGTCGTTGTCGGACGGCAAACGCATGAATGCCGCAAGCAACTCCAAAGTGAGCGCACTGACCGAAATATCCATCTTCACCGAGGGCGAGGACATCCCGCTCGCAGAGGTTTTCACCAAAATTTACGAACATACGCAGGGACAGCCGGCCATCAGCCACAAGGAGGCTCCGGAAAAACTCAAAGCATATTTCGCAGAAGTATTGCCCGAATACGACCGCGACCGAGTCCACGTATCGGACATGAAGAAGGTTTTCTCCTGGTTCAATACCCTCGTGGGTGCCGGGTTCACCGAATTCAAACTGCCCGCAGAGCAGGAAGCATAAAGATTCGCCGGTGCTCCCTTTCGACAGGTGTGCACCGCTGCCGAACCTTTGCCCGAATAGACAATACAGCTCCGATTCCGCACCTGCCGGACGGAGCATTTTTATAAATAAAAAACCATGCGACCCATGAAAATATCGATCGTCGGAGGAGGCAATATGGGCGGAGCAATCGCTCGCGGACTATCCACCTGCGACCTGTTCCGACCACAGGACATTACGGTCATCAACCGCCGCGCGAGCAAAACCGCCGAAATACAGGGGTTCAATCCGGAATTGCAGGCCGTTACGGGCGACTACAGCTCTCTGGCTACGGCCGACATCGTGATAATCGCCGTGAAACCCTGGATGGTGGAGGCACTGATAAAAGAGCATCTGACAGGGAAGCGGCCCGATGGACAGATCGTCATTTCGGTAGCGGCGGGCATTTCCCTGGAACAGCTGCAAACATGGGCTGGAAAAGACAGAGCCCTTTATTGCGCAATTCCCAATACGGCCATCGAAGTAAAGCAAAGCATGACGTTCATCACGGGGCTGAATGCGACCGAAGATCAGAACAGACTGGTTTTGAATATTTTCGGTGCATTGGGCAAAGCGGAATTGGTGGAAGAGCGGCCACGACGCTCTGCTCCTGCGGTATCGCCTTCGCCTTCCGTTATATCCGGGCAGCGATGGAGGGCGGGGTAGAGCTGGGCCTTTACCCGCAAAAGGCTCAAGAAGGCGTTCTGCAAACCCTGCGCGGGGCGATCGCCCTGCTCGAATCCAACGGCTCGCACCCCGAACAGGAGGTGGATAGGGTAACCACAGCCGGAGGAATCACGATCAAAGGGCTGAACGAAATGGAACACGCCGGATTCACTTCGGCGGTGATCCGAGGGCTCAAGGCAAGCAACAACGGGTAATGGTTTCCGGGCGGAATACCGAACTTTCCCGACATTACAATTCGATGAAACCTGCGCCGGGAGTGGTCGGAAGATGCCGCTGCACATTATCTTTGCAGAAAATAGGAAGCGGTTCGGCAATTCTTGCGTACAAACCCGCACGATTGCTCCCTCCTTTTCGTATCTTTGACTTCGTCTTAAATACTTCGCCTCGGCAAAATGCAAATAAATTTGCTTTTGTACTCGGCTTATTCGCATCTTGGGGCCGTAAATCGAGTATAAAACAACCGAAAGCCGAAACGCGGCTTTCAAAAAAAACGGATGAAAGAAATGAACAGACAGAAAATGATGGCGCTCGTCGCGCACGACAACATGAAACACGACCTGGCGGAATGGGTGGACTGGAACTGTGAAAAATTGAGCAAACACCGGATCGTCTGTACGGGTACGACAGGCAAGATCGTCGAAGAAACCCTGCTCAATCACTCGGCATCCCACCACTACGAGCAACCGGCACTCGACATCACGCGGCTGAAATCGGGTCCTCTGGGCGGCGACCAGCAACTGGGCGCCCTGATCGCGGACGAACGGATCAGTGCCCTGATTTTCTTCTGGGACCCCATGTCGGCGCAACCGCACGACGTGGATGTGAAAGCGCTGTTGCGCCTGGCGACGCTTTACAACGTACCCACGGCTGTAAACCGCTCAACAGCCGACTTCCTGATCTCCTCCCCGCTGTTCGAAGAGGAAGACTACACGCCCGTAGTCAAGGATTACACCGACTATATCCAACGCAGCCTGAAATAACCCCGGACGTTGATAATAAAAAGTGCCGCGACTTCTCTCGCGGCGCTTTGTTTTTACAGAGTTATCGAATAAACAAATGACGGGAAATCGAATAACGAATAAAAGGAGATCCTTACGCACGAAGCGACAATTTTCCGGCTCCACGAAATTCGGCACCGGTACGCTGCCGGGACTTTTCGGGCGGGCAGAAAGATTTGGTCGCCCTTGTTGAAAATATACGCTTAGGAATCGACAGGCAAGCGATTCTCGTGCAGAACAAAGCTACACATCATGCGAAAGCGGAGCAGGGATGACCCCGCTCACGTCGAAATCGCCCCAACGATCGGCGATCGAATCGAGCGTGGCATACAGTTCGTTCGGATCGAACAGAGTCACCAGCTTCAGGCGGGTTTCCTTGAAATTGGGAAGTCCCTTGAAATAGTTCGACAGGTGGCGGCGCATCTCCAGGATTCCGACCCGGTCGCCTTTGATCTCCAAGGATTTGGCTAAATGTTCTTTAGCGATTTCGACCCGCTCCGCCACCGACGGCTGCGGCATCACCTCGCCTGTTTCAAGAAAGTGTTTCACTTCGCGGAAGATCCAGGGCCGCCCGTAGGTCGCCCGCCCGATCATCACCCCGTCCACTCCATAGCGGTCGAACATTTCGCGGGCCTTGGGACCGGAGTCGATATCTCCGTTACCGATGATCGGAATCCGGATCGCCGGATTGTTCTTCACCTTGCCAATGAGCGTCCAGTCCGCTTCGCCGCGATACATTTGGGCCCGCGTGCGGCCGTGGATCGTCAGTGCGGCGATACCCACGTCCTGCAGGCGCAGAGCGATCTCTTCGATGTTCTTCGACTCTTCATCCCATCCCAGACGGGTTTTGACCGTCACGGGTTTCTTCACGGCTTCGACGATGCGGCGGGTCATCTCGACCATCAGGGGGACATCGCGCATCATACCCGATCCGGCGCCCCGACCGGCGATCTTCTTCACCGGACAACCGAAGTTGATATCGATGATATCGGGATCGGCCGCCTCGGCGATCCGAGCCGCCTCGACCATCGGTTCCACCAGATGACCGTAAAGCTGGATACCCACGGGCCGTTCGGCTTCGGCGATGCGCAATTTAGCGAGCGACTTGCCCGCATCGCGGATCAACCCGTCCGAAGAGATAAACTCGGTATATACCACGTCGGCACCGAACCGCTTGCACATATAGCGGAACGAAGGATCGGTCACATCCTCCATCGGAGCCAGGAACAGCGGGCGGTCACCCAATTCTATGTCGGCAATCTTCATGGCATCAAAAACAAACTCCGCACGGGAAGGCTCTATTTATTTTTATTATCGGACGTGTCGATCATCGTCGCCAGCACCTTGTCTATGCGTGCTCCGTCCATATCCACGACTTCGAGCCGGAAACACTCCCATTGAAGGTATTCCCCGCTGTGCGGAATATGTTCCAGCTCATCCAGAATCAAACCGCTGATCGTATTGTATTCGGCCGAAGAATAGACATCCTCCAATCCGAAATGGGCCAGAAAATCGTAAAACGAACACTGCCCGTCCACCAGCACGCTGCCGTCCTCGCGCACGACGATATCCGGCTCTTCACGATCTTCGAGCAGCTCGCCTACAAGGGCTTCGAAAATATCTTTCAGAGTCACGATACCCTGCGTGACGCCGAACTCGTCGCAAACGATGCCATAACCCAGTTGCTCGGTCCGCAACTGTTCCAGCGCCATATACACCTCCGCTCCCTCGTGGAACAGCTTGACAGGAGAGAGAATCTGCCGCAGCGAGAATCCGGGGTCCCCGATATGCGAAAAAAGATCCTTCAGATAGACGACGCCGACCAGCCGGTCGAGCGATCCTTCGCCGACGGGATAGCGTCCGTGAGGCTCCCGACGAACGAGGTCGCGGATCTCATCCACAGACATATTCACATCGAGCCATGCGATGTCGCTGCGGTGGGTCATGATCGACTCCACGCTGCGGTCACCCAACGAGAAGACACGGCCGACGATCTTCTGCTCGACAGCCTGCACAGCTCCGTCCTCGGCGCCTTCCTGCACGATCGACTTGATCTCGGCCTCCGTTACGGGACTGTCGGTATCGCGCAGCCCGAACAGACGGGAAATGCCCTCGATGCTCTTCGAAAGGAGCCATACGAAAGGGGAGGCGACGACCGACAGCACCTTCATAGGGCCGGCCACGAGTTTGGCGACCGGCATACCGATACGCTTGGGAATCAACTCTCCGAACACGATAGTCAGATAGGTCACCACGATCACGATGAGCGTCTGCGCTACGGGAGCCGCATAGGGAACTCCCCAGCGGACGAAGACTTCCCGCAGGTCGTCGGCGATGGCCGCCCCCGAATAAATACCGGTCAAAATACCGATCAGAGTAATACCGATCTGGACGGTCGAAAGAAATTTGTTGGGATCTTCCGCCAGCTTGAGGGCCTGGCGAGCCCGTTTGTTGCCCTGCTTGGCCTGCGCCGTAAGGTTCGATTTGCGGGCCGAGATCAGGGCGATCTCCGACATGGCGAACAGACCGTTGAGCAGGATCAGCAGGAGGATTATGAATATTTCCATGCTATGAAAAAATAAAAAAACGAAAGGCGGTCCATACCGAAAGCCGGGCCGGATGGCTCCGGCCTTCGACCCCGGCGGACGAATCCGGCCCGGATTGTTTTCGGACAGGGAATCGCACGACGCAACAACGCCGAACCGTTCGGACGCTGCGGGGACAGCCTATACGGTTTGCAAATATAACAATAGTTTGCAATTTTCCGAAAATCGACGGATGCAATTCGCTATCCGACGCATTATTGAGAGGCGACGACGCGGATTATTCGGATAAAAAGCGTAAATTCGCACCCAAATTCGACATACGATGAATATTGAACAGTTTCTTACGGATAAAGTCGCAGCGGCGGTAAGCACCCTCTACGGGAATGCCGGAGCTCCGTTGCAGATTCAGAAAACCCGCAAAGAGTTCGAGGGCGACTATACCCTCGTG
>ERZ779643.2337-NODE-2337-length-11097-cov-6.137928_pt1 | contig 11097 bp, 8 predicted proteins | sample MGYA00511564_ERZ779643 | MGnify/ENA primary metagenome ERZ779643 (study PRJEB29588, sample SAMEA2147114) | human gut metagenome | biome: human gut; feature: human-associated habitat; material: faeces | place: Denmark | collected 2008/2010 ... | reverse complement strand
CTTTCGGTGTTCCTCAGGGCTTCGCCCAGCTCCTTCCTGAGGAAGGAGCCAACGTTACGTGCTTCTCTTCCCGCTCTCACTGTCATTCCGAACGAAGTGAAGAATCTCGGTACAAGCCGCGTATGAGACATATGCTATTAAATATCGATCGGCGGGAAGGAGCCGCCTTCGGCGGCAAGTGGTGGGCGCCATTTAATTCGTGTAAGGCGACTCTTATGATAAAACTATAAGCTGCCTTACGCCCCCTGAGCGATGCAGACACAACCCTGGTACCGAGGGGCAAAGCCCCGACGATACCATAAGCCCCTCTGCGCCGAAGGTGCAGGCTCCTACGGGAATACAGCCGCCTGCTGTACACTAAAAGGAACCTTCACCGGTTTCTGATGTAATTGACTGATGACCTTCCTGTTCACCTTTATAAAGCCGCATAAAAAAGCCCCTCGCAAGAGAGGCTTTTTGTAATCAACAAGATAAAACATTCCTACCCTTATTCATGCATCCCAGCCAAGATTCATGGATGCCACCCTGCCGTTTCTCATATGGAATACAAGGTTTACGCCGCTATCCGTTTTATAGTAAAGTGCATCGCCGTAATGAATATCCGGTTTCCCATAGGTACCAATCACTTCGCTTCTGGTGGAGCCTACATGAATGCCGCTGGGTGTAGAGAATCCATTGTTTGCCGTAATATGGATCATAGTTACACTGAATGGACGGCCGGAATCTCTGACACAGTTCATGGTTACCGAGTCCCCATAGCCGATTATCTGCGCTTCTGCATGCGGTCCCCAAGCAGCTGCCCAGGTCACCTTGCCTTCTTTCGGTGCACCATAGATGGCAATCACCTCTTCTTTGGTCATTCCCGGCACAATGCCTCCAAAGGCACCTTCATCATTAGGCACAGAGGCCATGGCAATGGTTACTGCGCATAAAGCAGCTGCTGTCAGCAATAAGATTTTCTTCATCTTCATAAATACCCCCTAAAATAAGCTCCCCAAAAATCAGGAAACCGGCTATTCATATCGAACGGCATTATCCCTGATCGTATTGATGATATGTATGAGATCACGCATATCTTCTGTGCTGAAAATAGACGTGGCATCATAGGGCTTGTCAAAGGGCGCCTTAAAGATGGTCATGGGGCTGTCCATATAGCCATTGACCGATATGTAATTGATTACATTCCGAATAAACGCAATCTGTTTATCATTCAGGGCATTGTCATTGATAAACTGTGAAAACGCCTTTTCCGCCGCCTTTTTATCCATCTTGGCAATGCGGCGGACCGTAAGTCCAAAGGGCTGATTTTGGAAATAGTACTGATAATCCTCTTTTGACCCCAATTCACTGGTAAAGATTTTCTCCAGATCTTTGTAATCCTTAGCCGTTAATGGCTCATTATGAACCAGTTTCCTGACCGCCGGAACATCATCCACGTGCTGCAGGAAATAATGATTCACCTTTTCCTTATAGTTCTCAAAGGTTTCCGGCTCCAGCGTATCTCCTTCTTTTTCAGAAATGACAGAATCCTTCAGCCCCGTTTCTACGATGGGTTCATGTTTGAACTGGATAAACTGGATGAGGCTCCTGAGATCCGCCCGCACCTTTTCAAAGTCAAGTACATCTGCATCGGTCCAGAAAGAAGCCGACTCCACTTCTTGAATCAAGGGGAGTTTTTTTCTCACTGCGTCAATGCTGATTTTCTTCTCCAGCTGCCTTGCCGTTTCAATCAGCTGTTTCTTGGACTTTCTGAAAGACCCCAGACCTTCCATATGGGCCAGCATGAGGCCATACATGAGATTATCGAAGCGTTTCGCCGACTCATCCTTTTCCATATCAGACACCAAAGGTGCTATTTCCTTATTCAGTTCACCGCAGTCCCCTTCACTGAGAGCGCGGAACGCCGCCTTGTTCTTATATTTTTCCACATATCGGAGGTGTAGCTTCACGGAGAAAAGAGATGGATTCAGCTCGACTACCTGCTTATGGCAAGTTTCCACAAGAGAGCGGCGCCAATCCTGGTACTTCTCGTCCGCATAGGCTGCCTGCTGCAGATCCTTGACCAGACGGATTCTCTTGATGAAAATATTTTCTGAAAGCGTCCTGGTCTCCCCATCGCCTATGAAATTCATATGCTGGCGGAAATACTCAAAGTTGCCGCAGTAATCAAAAATCAGGAAGTACTTCTTGCCCCTGTACTCCCCATTTCTCATATCCACGCATTCCAAATCAGGACAGAGTCTTGTTCCCCGACCGATCATCTGCCAGAACTTTGTCTTTGAACGCACCTTTTTGAAGAAAACCAGATTTAAACACTCCGGCACATCTATGCCCGTATCCAGCATATCCACCGAAACAGCAATGACCGGATCCTTTTCCGGATTTTTGAAATCGTCAATCACCGTTTCCACATAGCTGTCTCCACAGACTACCCGCTGTGCAAAGGTACCCTTATATTTAGGATAAAGTGCATTAAAACGCTGGATAATAAATTCTGCATGCTTTTTATTTTCAGCAAAAATAATGGTTTTCCCCAGACGTTCACCACCCTTTGTCTTAATGCCCCGTTCCATCAGGTCCTGAAGCACATGATCCACCGTATTGGCGTTAAACACAAATTTATCCATTTTCGGCGAAGGGATATAATCGGGCATAGACCCGTCATCCTCAGTGAAATCATCCTCATACCGTTTCTTATCCTCTTCTGAAAGGTCATCATAGGTAATGCCCTCTTCCAGAAACTTCGTTTTCACCTCATAGTTATAATAGGGTACCAGATATTTTTCGCTGATTGCCTGGTTGTAGTCATAGGCATAAGTAGGGATGCCCTGCTGCATATCAAAGAAATCATAGGTATTCCGATCCACATCGGTTTTCGGCGTAGCAGTTAATCCTACAAGTATGGCGTCAAAATAGTCAAAAATAGCCTTATACTTCTTAAAAATGCTCCGATGGCTTTCATCAATGATAATCAGGTCAAAATGGGCAGGCGTAAAAAGCCGGTTCCCATCTTCCCGCTTCGTATCATCAATAGAATTCAAAATCGTCGGATAGGTGGAGAAAACAATCCGTGCATTCTTATCGTCCTTATTGCTGCACAGATTGCAGAGAGACATCCGGGGCAGATACTCCCTGAAAGAATCCTTTGCCTGCTTCACCAGCGCCGTACGGTCTGCCAGGAAAAGTACATTGGTAATATATCCTCCCTTGGACAGCACATCCACCAGACTGGCCGCTGTACGGGTCTTTCCGGTTCCCGTAGCCATGACGAGGAGATTCTTCCGTCCCCCTTCCTCTATATGGGCGCACACAGCCCGGATAGCTTCCTTCTGATACACACGGTTCGTGATTTCATCGGAAATAGGAATGGACATCAAGGCAGAATGACTTTCCATCCCCCTATCCATCAGTCTTTCCAGATCCTCCCTACTGAAAATACCGCTTACCTGCCGCTGCGGACCTGTTTTGTCAGCCCAGAAATAGGTTTCAAAGCCATTGGTATTGAAAATCATGGGGCGACGGCCAAACCGTCTTTCCAGACAGTCCGCATACAGCACCGCCTGCTTCCTGCCCACGTTGGGATCCCGGCTTGTCTTTTTGGCTTCCACCACTGCCAGCGGGAGGCCATTCCTGCCGAAGAGTACATAATCCACATACCCCTTCTGCCCGGGCACACCGGCCATTCCGTCCACTTCATATTCTTCCACCACATTCTGGGAAGGGCCGTCAAAAATCCACCCTTCCATCTTCATATCCACATCAATATAAATTTTGCGGGTCTTAAATTCAGAAATGGCTTCCGGATTGAAATGACGCCCTTCCTTATTCTTCTCCTTCTCGGCGGTCAGCTTTTCCGACAGCGCCCGCACCTGATCATAGAGCTTCTTGTTTTCCTCTTCCTTTTCCTTGAGAAGGCCAGCCTGTTCCTTAATCCGCTTTTCATCCAGCGACACCCTGCTCTGGGGAATGAGAGATTCCTTAAAGAATTGCTCCTTATAATTACTGCCATAGCAGTAATCAATCCATTCAATGAATTCAAAAAGCCCGCGGAGAGACACCACTGCATCAGCGGCAGTAATATTTCTTGCCGTATGCACCGCCAGATTCCCCAGCTTCACAATCAGCGGCAGTTTCTTCCACGTATCATATTCCATGGCATAGCGGAAATCGGGCTCATGAATCAGGGACTGCAGATTATCCTTAAAAGGAAGTGTCATGGTCCTGTCTGCCGCATAGACCCACTTCACCGCCAGCTCCAGCGCCTTGCGGCAGCCGATGGCACACATGGCCGGAGAAGTGGCATAGACCCTTTCCGCCTCCATGGCCGCCGGAGCAAACGCTTCATATTCCTTTTTCCCGCGTAAGAAATCAAAGTTTCCCATGAGCAATCACCCGCAAAGATAGTAAATTACCATAGAATCATTCGTTACTTATATATTACAACATATGCGAATATCTTCCAATAAATAAAGAAAAATAGCCTCGCGATATTTCGATTTGTCGCTTTGCTTAACCAGCGCTGTATATCTTTTCTGCATCTCCAACGGAACATCAGGAACCATTGAATCCTTAATTACTTTGGATGGGACTCCCTGTATTGTTGCTCCACGTTTATGCTCATCGAAATACGGAGAATACTGATCTATTACTTTCTTGAGAAACAATAGGTCAAAACGACTTGTATCAATATCTACAAATGAGAGGATGTCCTGATTCGTACACATTTCACACGTATTGATAGAAGATTTGCCTACGCCTACGCGATTCCCAACCATTAAAGAATATGGCGGAATTTTATGGGTCGCGCTGTTTTTAACACCAGCCTCTGTCAAATAATTCTGTACATTTTTTTCAGAGATAAAGTTACTTCCCAAACAAGGTGTGGAAATAAACGGGATATTTCCTCCGTAATACTCATCATGTTTCCTTGATGGTGTTCCACCTGTAATCATTACACCAAGCGATCCCAACTTAATGCCCGGATATTTAGGTTCATTAATTAAATCGCCAAACATCTCTATAAACCGGGAGCGAATCAATTCATCTAATTTCTTTAATTGTTCATGATGGTCTTCAATCAGATGAACAATCAAATTGAGCTTTGATGAAATTAATCTTTGTGTTTTAATATCAGGCAAGTAAAATGGAAGCGCATCAAATACAGGCTTCGTCAAATGGCGCATAGTGGCCCCATGAGCCTGATTAGCTGCTCTTTTAAGAAGATTGTCTATCTGAAATACAAAAAAATCCTTATCAACTTCCTCTTTATCAAAAACGACTTTAAAAATATGTTGATTCAATACTGCATTGCCACGATTCCAGACATAGACACCTAAACTAGCAGACCAGGAAATCAAAACATCTCCACTATTAACATCGTATTTTGAATCCACTATTCCTTTAAATCGATTCATCTGGTAAGAATTCCCAGTCAAATCCTGAATCCTAATTATAGGTGTTCCATCTTCTGCCCAATCAGATGGTTTAAAGGCATAACCATTTATATATGTTGCCACATTTCCCAAATTGACTATGTTTTTCATTCAACGCACCTTTTTTCCCATCCATTAAACCGGGATTTGAAATTTTCAGGCTATATATTTCTGGTGGGACACCTTCACATTCTTCTGATTAATCATAGCATACTGCATGGTGGTGTCTATCTGCGTATGCCCCAGCAGCCGCTGCACCTGTTCGATGGGCATGCCCTTATCAATGGCTCTGGTAGCCAGGGTTCGTCTGAATTTATGAGGATGGACCTTGGGAATCCCCAGCTCCCGTCCCAGACTCCGCAGCCTGATTTCCACGCCGCTGATCTGCAGGCGGTTATAAGGTTTCAGCAGGGATACAAAAAGGGCCGGATTATCATCGGTCCGGGAATCCAGGTAGTTCTTCAAATGGATTTTTGTGCGGGCATCGAAATAGACCGGCCTTTCCTTGCTTCCCTTACCGAATACGATGCATTCCCTGTTATCGAAGTCGATATCCTCCCGATTCAGCCGCACCAATTCTCCCACGCGCATGCCCGATGAAGCAAGAAGGTCAATAATCGCCAGATCCCGCAGGCAGTGGCATTCATCCCTCATGCGCTCCATGGCTTCATCGGAGTAGGTCTCTTTCACCGTCTTATCCACCTTGATTTTATGAATCCGACGCACCGGATTTTTCAAAATATAACTCTCCTCTTCCAGCCACGTAAAAAAGCTGGACAATATGCGCCTGATATTATCCAGATTCGATTTGCTGCACTTTGTCCTGTCCGCATAGGCCGATAGATAGGACCGAATATGCTCTGTCTTCATATGAAGCACCGATACCGGAACCATGCTGAAAAGCTTAAGAAGAACCGACTGATAATAATTCAGGGTCTTCACACTGCACCCTTCTACCCGTTTCGCCGACATGAATTTAGAAAGGAGACATTCATTCGTTTCCACCGGCTTAGGCAGCTTAGAGCTGTCTGCCACGATTGCCACGTCATGCATACAGTAATGCAGTGTATCCTTCAGCTTTTCCATCTGTGCATTATCCAGGTACGGCAGCATCTGCTGCATAATGGTTTCAATGAATTCTTCTTTCATATTATCCCGCCTTTTTTAGCTAAGGATAACAAAAAATCCACCGCCGACCAACTGCCGGGATGGATTTTCTATGCAATTCAGCCAAAATAGGTCTGCATAAGGGACTTCTTTAGAATTTCCAGCTCATCCAGACTCTTTTGGACTGCCAATTTCGATTTGTCGACTTGTTTATAAAATGACAGAAACTCTTCTTGCCTAACCAATGGAGGTACCATCAATTTTAAAGATTGAATGGATTTAAAGTTAATGCCCGCTTTTACGGCACTTTGATTTTCCTTCTTAAATTGCCTCTTTCCAGCTTCACTTTCCATAAAATATGCAACATATAACGGTTCAAGCGCATACCGGTTCAGTCTGATACAGGATAAATGCTGATTAATATATGAGCCTTTATTTGCTATTTCTTTCGTCACAACACCAGTTCTTCCCAAATCTGCAGTTATACTAATTAACAGGTCACCTTCTTTTACCCTTGTTCGCTTTGCCTCCGCATTATCAGGTGCATTAATCGTCTGCATATTGTCCACAGTTATCTTACAATTTTTAACATTTTTTATAGTTATAAACCAAGCATTACCATCATCAGCATAATATCGAGCCCATCCACGCGCCCCTGACGTTAAATTTTCAATATAATCACCAAGTTTGTGTATTGGATAGCCAAATGGATTTATAATTGGGTCTCCAAACCGCTCTAAAAACCGGGATTTGATAAGCTCATCCAATTTTTGTAATTGAACTTCGCATACATTTTCCAAATGATTTAATAAGTCAAGTTTTTTTACAATCTCATTTTGCTTTATCAATGTTGCATATGGGACACTAAAGCTTCTTATAAACAAGTCCACTTTTAAATTATGCAGACCTGTTGTTTTATTTTCATATTTACGAGTACCGCCATGGTGGTAATTAGCATACAGAGCATAAAAAATATACTTTGGATTCCACATAGTTAAATCACTAATTCTTAAAGCGGATGTAAAGTTGTTAAATCCATATTTATCAGCTTGTCCATCAAAATATACTACTCTTCCAACAGGCTGCCTATCACTCCCGCCGGATTTTTCTAAAAGGATATCACCCTTTTGCAGGAGTTTCCCTTTTAACTTCGAGGGAGAAATATTCCGAGTAACTACATTTTCAAAATTAATTATTCCCTCATTGGTAAAATTTGCAGTGCGGAGCACAGGTATCCCCGTTCCATACAAATCTTCTAATCCCCATTCACCGGAAATAGGTTTTTGAATTATGTCCTTTAACAAAATTGATTCCATGATTATCTGTCTCCACAATCCTTATAGCATCATTCAACATGATGGCAAGATTAAATCATTTATTCTTTAAGCAGCCCTTCCAATTCATCTAACCCCTGGTCGATTTCTTTTTCCAAGCTCCGCAGCTCTTTCAGAATCTCAGAGGTAGGCGGATACTTCACCGGCACATACTCGATTTCCTTATATTTGTTGATGGACAGATCATAGTCATTATCCACGATCTCCTGTTTCGGCACGAAGAAGCTCTGCTCTGTCCGCTTTCTTTCCGTTTCTTTATCCAAATGATGGAATCTTTCGATAATATCGGGGATATCATTTTCCTTCACCGGATTTCTTTTATCGTCCAGGGAAAAGCCGTCTGCTTTCATATCGTAGAACCAGACCTTTTCCGTACCACCGGCGCCGGTTTTTGTAAAAACAAGGATGGCCGTGGAAACACCGGCATAGGGCTTGAACACCCCTGATGGCATGGAAATAACAGCGCGAAGCTGATGATTTTCCACCAGTTCTTTGCGAATGGCCTTATGGGCCTTGCTGCTTCCGAAGAGGACTCCGTCCGGCACAATGCAGGCGCAGCGTCCCCCTTTTTTCAGCATGCGAAGGAAAAGAGCCAGGAAAAGAAGCTCCGTTTTCTTTGTATTGGTAACCGCCTTTAAATCATCGTTGATACTTTCCGCATTGATGGATCCTTTAAATGGGGGATTGGCCAGACACACCGTGAAAGCATCCTTGATTTCATTCTGCTTGGACAGACTGTCCTTATACTCAATATCCGGATGGGTGATGGAATGGAGCATAAGGTTCATGGCAGAAATACGGAGCATGGTATGGTCCATATCAAATCCCGTGAACATGGGGCCTTCGAAATGGTCCCACTGCTCCCTCGTCATCTGTTCCCCATAATGACCTCTCACGTATTCGGCGGAAGAAATAAGGAAACCCGCTGTGCCGCAGGCAGGATCGCAGATGGTGTCTTCCGGCGCAGGCTGAATCAATGCCACCATCATGTCGCGGATATGCTTAGGCGTCCGGAACTGTCCGTTTCTTCCGGAAGTCTGCAGCTTGCCCAGCATATATTCATACAGGTCACCCTGCATATCCTTATTTTCCAAATCATTGGTATACAAATCTTCCATACCCGTAATGATCTGCTCCAGCATCTGCGCCGTAGGAATAAGAAAGGCCGCATCTGCCATAAACTTAGAAAAGGCGGTATCCGGAGAATCCTCATCGCCGTTCCTGTCTGCAATGGGTATCATCTTCCCGCTGCCGTCAAAATCCGGAAGCTGCCCATACTTCATGCTTTTAATGGCAGGAAATACGAAAGTGCTGACGATATGGAAAATTTCATCGGCATCCTTATTTTTAAAATGGCTCCAGCGCATAGCCTGTCCCACAGGAGAGGAAGGAAATATATGAGGCACTTTCATTCCTGTCAGAACCCCCATCTTCTCATTTCTGATTTCCTTCACATCCAGGGAACGGATAAACATCAGATAAGTAAGCTGTTCGATAACCGTCAGGGGATTCGTAATCCCACCAGCTGCAATGTTAATCCAAATCTGGTCTACCTTATTTTTGACTGCGCCTGTAATCATATAAACCTCCATGAATCGATACTATTTCTTCTATTGTACAAGTTTCATAAAAAAATAGCTATCAAATATGCCAAATCAGCATATCGACAGCTCAAGTTTTTCCCACCACGCAAAAAACAGAAAAGCCTATCAGGGGGAGTATCCAGGTAAGTTCAACCAATGAATCAGGCGTCTGCGCCTTGGCCCTCCCATTCGCATGGGTGCTGCTCAGATCTTGTCGTCAGAGAGAGGAAAGTCCTGCGATCGCTCTTCCTTATTGCTTTTCTGTTTTTTTGTATTGCATTGGCTTCTGCCTATCATCGGCCGATTGTAGAAGAAGAGAGGATTGAAAAGTGGAATTTCCTGATGATTCTTCATTCCCCTGCCCTTCTCCTTACCGCGGATGTGGAGGATGGCCATTTGGAAATCGGATTCATCGTCTCATGAGGTCTTTTCATTCCTCTATTATTAATATCGCAAAAGGTTCGATTTCTAGACCCCTTGAAAGAAAAAAATTTTGAAAATTTATTTCAGTGTTCCTCAGTGCTTCCCTGGAAATGACAGAATCCTGATGGTGCTATCTGCACATCAAAGTAAAATTTTTAAGGAAGGTTGTGAAAAAGGGGTGCTTATGCAATATAAATGTATGGAAAAGGAAATCCGGAAACTCCATGGAAGGATTCTCTGTCCCATCTGTCATGTATATCGCGAATATTCCGGCCGGAATGCAGCTTTGACAGAAAGGACGCCATGAATCCCTGTACAGGCTCCTGATTTTCCTCCCCGATTTTCCCGGGAAAATCGGAACGAATTCTGCAGATTCGTAAAAAGCAAGACAATCAAATAAAAACACGGATACCATCCCTTGCAGCATGAGCCCGCATTCCCGGACGACAAGTTCAAGGCGGCTGCAGGACTTTCCTGTATGCTCAGCGTTGACGCCTGATTCTGAGAGGCCCGCAATACTGTCTGGCAGGGATTTGTATCCGTGTTTTTGTGCTGTCATCTTTCCATACGCAAAAAAGGTATGAAGAAATGGTTGATATTTCTTCATGCCTTTTTTCCACTGTAAAAACTCCTGATTCGTCCCATGCTGATGCGCGGTAGGGCTCAGGCGTTCTGTTTCGATGAATCGGCCAAGAGCAGCCGCCGAAGCGGAATATCTGTGTCGTCAGGGAAAAGCAGGTATAGCCATAGTTGCCACCAGGATTTCTAGCAGGTTTTCTTCAGGAGTTTTTATATGGTTGGCGCGCCGGAGAGGTGAATTTCATGAAGGCTTCTGTCCTTCCCTCTCCGCTTCCATGGATTGAGCGCTGCGGCATAGGAAGGATTTCGGCCCGGCCTTTTCGCCTCTCTGCTGATATAGTCCGATAAAGGGAGAAACTGTCTCTGCATCAGTCCTAAAGACAAAAGGGCCGTGAAGAAATAGATGATACCGCCCTGCCCCCGTCATTTCGACGAAAGCGAAGCAGAGCAGCGAAATCTCACTCCAAAGTGTGACAAGCTCCATGGTGGCAGGAGATCTCTCGACTCTGCGTTTCATTAGAGCCCAAAATCTTTGCCCCATACCGGCGCGTTCCTCCGCTCGAGATGACGATGTCGGCGGGCAGCTGACTGTCATTTACCGAAAAGGAAGCCATTGAAAAGGGCTGTGAAGAAATGATT
>ERZ779643.2333-NODE-2333-length-11115-cov-2.102984_pt1 | contig 11115 bp, 12 predicted proteins | sample MGYA00511564_ERZ779643 | MGnify/ENA primary metagenome ERZ779643 (study PRJEB29588, sample SAMEA2147114) | human gut metagenome | biome: human gut; feature: human-associated habitat; material: faeces | place: Denmark | collected 2008/2010 ... | reverse complement strand
AAGCGTCTTATAGCGTGCCTTTGCTGAATTATCTGTGAGTTTTTTCTTCGGTCTTCCCATTGTGAATAGAGTAACAATTACATTGCAAAGGTAACAAAATTTTCGTTACCAGTAACGTTTTGGGTAACAAAAATCACGAATAAAAGCGATTTTTTCAGAAATGAAGGGAAATAACGAATCTTGATTATATATCTAATAATCAATGATATATATTCTATTTATTTCCCTTATTTTCGTTTGTTTCTCAACTATTTGTTAGTGGACAATACTGTGGTGGATAGGAAAAACGTTAATGAGAAACAACTTCTTCAAGAAGTGAATTCACAGTCTGTGAGCTTGTCGGATATGAGTGCTAAGACAGAGATTCATAAAACGGGAGTTGAGAAAACTACTAATAGGACAACCGGAGGTTGGTATTGGTATGGAATTATTTTGCTGGTTTTAGTTATCGTGTGTTGGATTTATAGATTGATGAAAAAGGCTATCTGATACCTTATCAGGTAGACGGGCGTGAGTTGGTTAAAGTTGGAGTGGAGTTCAGTGCAGAAAAAAGGAATATAGACCGGTGGTTGTATTAGCTCGATAACCATGTTGTTAAAGGAGTTACGGAGCCGTTTGAGATTGTTCAAGCGGCTCTTGTTTTGCGGGTAGTTCTTCTTATCACTTGTTTTAAATCCAAATCATAATCTCTATTTCTTTATCAGTTGTGATCTTTTCCTTTTTTCTGATTTCCGCTTTGAGAGGAAGTAAATAAGTATCAAGTTTGGTGTCAAACCAGATTGCGGTTTCCCATTGGGTATTGTCTGTTTTGGCCGTCATCTTCAACCGTCCCCAGCCTTCCTCTAAGAATCCGAGATTCTCTCTTATTTCTTTGGACATCTCTTTCGGCAGGCAGGCTATGTGCCAACCGCCCGTTCCAACAGTCGATGAGTAGTTCCATACTTTTGCGGTAACTCGTATTTCATTCCTTTATTTTTCATTGTACAAAAATAGGTAATAATAGGAGATTGGTTGTTCTTTTTCTCTCAATTAATTTTTGATGTTATATTCTATTACAGGAATCGACAACTGGGTGAAGAAACAGAATAAGTCAAAGTTAGCTTGTGCATAGCCCTTGTGGTTGCCACATAAAGCATACTTTTATCAATATTGGAATGATAGTTCTTATCATCTGTTTGCGGAATGATTACTTCGTCAAATTCCAGTCCTTTCGCCATATGGGCGGAAGTGATGATAATTCCTCTTACATAAGCAGAACTTTGATTGGACAAAAGTGAGATGTCGTTTGCATATATCTGGAGCTTTTGAACAAGTTCTTTTGCTTGGGATTCTGTTTTGCAGATAATCCCTAATGAGGTATAATGGGAGTTCCTGAAGGAGTTTACTAAATCCGCAATACCTTGGATCTCTTCTTCTGTATTTTTGAATGGAAGAATCTTGGGGTGTTCCCCATGTCTCATAATCGGTTCTAATTCATTGTTCGATTGAATTTTTTGTGCAAAACTGGTAATCTCAAAAGTAGAACGATAGCTTTTGCAAAGTTTCATAATTTCTCCTGTTGCAAATGCTTTTTGAATCATACTGGCAGTGGAAGATCCATAAGGATTGACGGATTGTGAAGCGTCTCCAAGAATTGTTTTTCGACACGGATAAAGTTTTTGAATCACCTTGTATTGTATGGGAGAATAGTCTTGCATTTCGTCTATCAGAAGGTGTTTGACGTAAGATTGGGCGTTGTTCCCATTTAATGCGATATGCAGATAAGCCAAAGGGGCTAAATCTGCATATTCCAGTATGCGGTTTTTGCGTGTCTTGAACATCTCCGGTTTTCCGAGCCACTCAAAAAAGTCTTTATAGATTTGGAGATCGTTATTTCCCGCGAACATCTTTTTTATCTCTTTCTTTAGTTGGTTTTTCTCCGGAGTCCTAACTGTGAGATTATATTGTAGTTGCATCATTTCCAGAATGTAATCTGTCATAGTCTCAAATCGTTGACGTATGGGATAGCGGTGGAATCGTTTGAACTGTTCGTTAATAAATTCGGCAGGAATGGTGATGTATTTGGTGAGTTTTACGTCTGTTGCTTTGAAATAGTTGTTTTCCATGTAAAGGATGAATTTGTCAAGTAGTGATATAAACTCGAAGGAGGCTTTGTATTGAATCCGTTCGATAAAGTCGGGTGTCGGGTTTTCTAATAGTTCCGTCACTTGGTCGAAGAAATTCTGGTGTTTATATTTGTTGTCAATTACGTCCGACAGAATTTGCTCCATGCTGGTTTCGGGAACGGTCTCTTCGCCAAGTTCCGGAAGTACATTAGAAATGTAATCGGCAAATACTTTATTGGGGGAGATGATTAATATGTCTTTGGAAGAAATCTGTCCTTTCTGTGCATAAAGCAGGTAGGCAATACGATGGAGGGCGATAGAGGTTTTTCCTGAACCGGCAACACCTTGTATAATAAGTACAGAAGCGTTTTCATTACGGATGATCTGATTCTGTTCCCTCTGAATTGTCGTGACGATATTTTTCATTTTATTGTCGGCATTGGAACATAGTTCTTTTTGCAGAATATCGTCATGAACAGTTACGGAACTTTCAATCATATACTCCATTTTTCCTTTGCGAATGCGATATTGGCGTTTGAGTGAGATCGTCCCGTTAATTTTGCCTGCCGGGGAGGAGTAGAACGCCTCGCCTAATTCATGATCGTAGAACATGCTTGAAATAGGAGCTCGCCAATCGTAAATCAGATTCTTTTTTTGATTGAGGTCATAGAAAGTATGTATTCCTATATAGATCGGACTAACTTGGCTTTTGTCTTTCTTTTCCTGAAAGTCGATTCGTCCGAAATAGGGGATATCCAGTATTTTGCTTAGTCGCCTGCGTTTGTCAATTACATTTTCACCTAATGCAAAATGATTTAATATGCTTTCGCGCATGGAACGGATTTCGTGGGGATCGATATCTTTGTTCGACCATAGATAATCCTTGTACTCCTGCAGGGTGTCTATATGCTCTTTGACGGAAGTACTGGTAGTGTTAATCGTATCATGGATAGTGGTTATGACTTGCTGTAAATACTCTTTTTCCTGTTTCTCTGTTTGATTGAATATCATAATCTTTTTTTAGTTGTATGGTGAAGAATTGAATTTGCGGACAAAGTTAGCTCAACCCATTAAGGGATTAAATAGTTATTTATAGCTATATATGTATCCTTTTTCCTATTTTTGCATACTTACTTAATAAGGAAAAAGATGAATATTTTTGAATTGGCAAAACGTAACCAGCAGAAAGCTTGGGAGATTATAGAGGATACCCGTATTGTTCGGATATGGGAGGGGATTGGTGCCAAAGTGAATCTGGTAGGTTCGTTGCGTACAGGATTATTGATGAAACATCGGGATATTGATTTTCATATTTATACTTCTCCTTTGGATTTGTCTGCCAGCTTTCGGGCGATGGCTGAATTGGCGGAAAATACGTCCATAAAGAAGATTGAATATACGAATTTATTACATACAGCAGAAGCGTGTATAGAGTGGCATGCATGGTATCAGGATATGGAAGGAGAACTCTGGCAAATGGATATGATTCATATCCAAGAAGGCTCTCGTTATGATGGCTATTTTGAAAGGGCGGCCGAACGCATTTCTGCGGTATTGACAGATGAAATGAGACTGGCTATCCTGAAATTAAAATACGAAACGCCTGATACGGAAAAGATTATGGGAGTGGAGTATTATCAAGCTGTGATTCAGGATGGTGTACGTAGTTATCCGGAATTTGAGGAATGGAGAAGATTGCATCCGGCGGTGGGTGTGGTGGAATGGGTGCCCTAGCCAGATTGGATCACAGTGCGGGGAGAAAGATTGCATGTATTAACTTAGCAATCCACTCTCTTGTCCTAAACGAATGGCTTCAATGGAATTCTGTACACCTAACTTCCGTAACAAATTTTGTCGATGAATATTAACTGTATGAATGCTGATGCATAATTTGTCTGCGATTTTTTTACTTAACAGGCCTTTTTGAATAAGACGTAATACTTCTATTTCCCGATTAGTAAGATTGGTAGAAGGCATTAACGATAGGGAAGGAGAAAATATTTCTCCATTCTTTAGATTCAGGACGGTACAATCTACGGTTTCAGAGGCTTTTTGGTCGGGTGATATGTCCATGTTTCCTATGATAAGCCATGCTTTACCGTTGCGGTCCTGTTCCAATACCTGATGTCTGCTGGCGACACGTATGTACTGTTGTTTCGCATTAAGCATACGAAAACTGTAAATGTTAGAATAGCTATTCCGTTGCTCAAAAGGCAGGCTATAGATGAATTGGCTTAGTGTGACCTGTAATGCCGCCAGTTGTGCGCGATCATCGGGATGGATGCGCGATTCCAGATAATCACCCTGTCTTTCTAATGTTTCTATCTTGTGGCTGTCGTATCCCAGTAAATCAACAAAATTCGGAGAGGCGTAAGCATATTTGCATTTATAAACATCGACAACAAATGTACAGTTACGGCCCATTTTCGAGAGTTGATGAAGCATGGATTTATCCCGTTCCCATACGGCATAGTCAATGTCGGTAGCAGATAGATGCTGCTTTGCCCACATTTCTTCTCTAGTTGTAGTGTTTAGTTTCATTCTCGGATATATTTGTTGGGTGTATCTTAATAATTGTTCTGGAACAAAAATAGATATATTATGGGAAATGGTCAAGAATGAATGAGAGAATTGCTAATTGTGACTGTTTTGTGTGATTGACATGCTAACAAATGATAATAATTGAGCTTCTATTGAAAAATATAGAATAAAAACATAGTTATCTAATTTATTGTGTTACCTTTGTTCCCAGAGTTTGAGTTACGAATCATTATTGTGTAGTTCTTCTTTTTAATATATTATTAGTAAGTAGTCCTCTTCTGTAATTATCCTCCTCACTCCAAAATAGTATTTATTTTAATAAAATTTTTAGATGAACATTTACATTTCAGGTTTAAGCTATGGCACGACCGATGCAGACTTAAACGAATTATTTTCAGAGTATGGAGAAATTTCTTCTGCAAAAATTATTTCGGACAGAGAAACCGGAAGATCCAGAGGATTCGGATTTGTCGAGATGACTAACGATACAGAAGGACAAAAAGCGATCGATGAATTGAATGGTGCAGAATATGACCATAAAGTGATTGCGGTAAGTATTGCACGTCCTCGCACTGAAAGACAGTCTAACGGTGGATATCGTGACAGAAACAGTAATTCCAGGCGATATTGATCAGGTGATCAGATAAGGGGTTGGCTGAAAAATCAACTATTCGGCTTTCCAGCTAACCTCTTCTATAAGTTTTATTTCGGGTGTCTTATAACACTCAGCAATGAAGTTCGATTTATTCTTTCTTTTCGATGTGAGATCAGGAGTTTTCAGTCCTGAAGTGTTCCGTTTCTGAAACAGATTTATTAAACTTTTTTGTTCTTTTTCCTTTGAGAAATGAGTGTTGAAAGTTTAACTAGTTATTCAATAAGGCTGATCGTTTGTTAAAACGTTTTTTCCCAGCCTATTTATTCGGATGACCTTTCTGCCCCATTAAAACATATTAATGTTACCCCGGCATTTCTGTTGTATGTTCTATATAGATCCGATACAGCAGAGAAAATTAAATAGTGAAAATAAATGCTGTTTTGACGTACAGCAAAATAATAATATATGACATTTAAAGAATTAAATATAATCCAGCCGATTTTAAAGGCTATTGAGGAAAAAGGATATAACAGGCCGACACCGATTCAGCAGAAAGCAATCCCTGTAGCCTTGTCCCGAAAAGATATATTGGGATGTGCACAGACAGGAACCGGAAAAACGGCTTCGTTCGCTATTCCTATCATCCAGCTTTTACAGGCAGATCCGATTATAACGAAACGCAAGGGAGTCAAAGCTTTGATCCTGACGCCGACCCGCGAACTGGCCTTACAAATCAGTGAATGTTTAGACGAGTATGCCAGGTATACCCCGGTTCGTCATGGTGTGATGTTTGGAGGAGTAAACCAACGTCCGCAGGTTACTATGTTGCAAAAAGGTATCGATATTCTGGTTGCGACTCCGGGGCGTTTGCTCGACTTGATGAGTCAGGGGTTTCTCAGCCTGGATCAGGTGAAATATTTCGTGCTCGACGAAGCGGACCGTATGCTCGATATGGGGTTTATTCACGATATTAAGCGGATATTACCGAAGCTTCCGAAAGAAAAACAGACCTTATTTTTTTCGGCGACGATGCCTGCGGACATCGTGGCGCTCTCGAAAAGTATGCTGACCGACCCCGTGCGGGTGGAGGTGACTCCGGTTTCGTCGGCGGTGGCTGCGATCGATCAGCGGGTCTATTTCGTGGAGAAGCCGGAGAAGAAGAAACTGCTCGTATCTCTGCTCCGCGAGGAGGATAAGTCCGTTCTCGTCTTCTCCCGCACCAAACACGGAGCGGACAATATTTCGCGTCTGCTCTCCAAGTCGGGTATTCGAAGCGAGGCGATTCACGGCAACAAGTCGCAGAATCACCGCCAGCGCGTACTCACGGATTTCAAGTCCGGCAAGATCCGGGTGATGGTCGCTACGGACATCGCTGCCCGTGGCATCGACATCCGGGAACTGGAGATCGTCATCAATTACGATCTGCCGGATGTGCCGGAAACGTACGTACACCGTATCGGCCGCACCGGTCGTGCCGGACATTCCGGAACCGCCCTTACGTTCTGCACCCCGGACGAGCGGCCGCTCATGAAAGACATACAGCGGCTGACAGGCAAAAAACTCAATGCGGAAACATACCGTGCATAATAATCTTTAAGTTGAATTTAATGGCAAAATCGCAAACATTCGGAAAAAGAGAGAACGAAAAGAAAAAGCAGGCCAAGCGCTTCGAAAAACAGAAACGCAGGGAAGAACGCCAGGCCGGAGGAAGCTCCTCGCTCGACGATATGATCGCCTATGTGGACGAGAACGGGAATATTACCGACACTCCGCCCCAGCTGCGGCCGAAAGTCGAGATCCAGCTCGAGGATATCGTGATAGCCACGCCTAAAAAGGAAGATATTGCGGCCGAACCGCTGAAAGGGCGTGTCGAGTATTTCAATACCGAGAAGGGGTACGGGTTTATCAAGGACCTGGCTTCGACGGAAAAATATTTTTTCCATATATCTTCGGCTCCCGAAGGGATCGGCGAGGGGCGGATTGTCCTTTTCGAACTCATGCGGGGTACACGCGGTATGAATGCGGTGAAAATCGCATTTGCGCAATAAACATTTATCCACAGTCAAAATAGAAAAAAATGAACATTTACGTATCGAATTTGAACTTCCGCACCCGGGGCGAGAGTTTGCAGACTTTATTCGGGGAGTACGGAGAAGTATCTTCCGCCAACATCATCACCGACCGCGAAACCGGCCGCTCGCGCGGCTTCGGTTTCGTCGAAATGCCGGACGAGTCGGCCGCACGGAACGCGATTAACGCGCTGAACGGTTTCGAGCTCGACGAGCGGGCTATCAACGTCAATGAGGCCCGTCCGAAGACCGAGCGCAGCGACCGGGGTGGTTACGGCTCCAATCAGGGCGGCGGTTACGGGCGCAACCGGTATTGATTCGGATCGGCCTGAAAGAGCGGGGAGAACGCCCCTCCCCGCTCTTCGATAAGGCCGTGCTTTTTCCGGTGGGGGATGGGGGCGGAGGTTTCCGGAGGAACGCTCGATGGCCGTCCGGTCGGGTGGACGGGCGTCGGAGCGCGGACCGAAACTTCTGCCGGGGCGTATCGTTCTGTCGTTGCAGGATGCCGGCGAAATTTTTTGGCCGGGTTATCTTGCCGAAACCGTAAATTATGCTTACCTTTGCCCCTGATAACACCGGAACCCGATCAAGCCAATGTTTAGTTTCATACCGAACGCATTTCAGGAGGCCCAGTACGTACGGCGCCGTCATTTCCGGGGTAATCATTCGGAAAATATTTCCAATTTTTATTATAATTTTTCCAAGTTATTAGGGTAGCTGTCCAAGTTGCCCTATTTTTTTGTGCACCCGCTGCGGCGAGGTGCGAAACGGTACAGCAAAATGAAGACGATTCTCAAAGGTGCGAAGTTCTATCGGGACGGAAGGTTCGAAACGGGCGATCTGGCGATCGAAGACGGTAAAATCGTTGCTATAGGCGGTCGGGTCGCGCTTGAGGCGGACGACCGGGCAGTCGATTTGACGGGTTGTCATGTATTGCCGGGATTGGTCGATGTGCATGTCCACCTGCGCGAACCGGGTTTTTCGGAGAAAGAGACCATTGCGACGGGTACGGCTGCCGCCGCGCACGGAGGTTATACCACCGTTTGTCCGATGCCGAATCTCAATCCGGCGCCCGATTCGCCGGAGCATCTGGAAGCGGAGCTGGCTCTGATCCGCCGCGATGCGGTCGTTCGGGTGCTGCCTTACGGTTCCATTACGCGGGGACAGAAGGGACGCGGGGAGCTGGTCGATTTCGGGGCTCTGGCCGGAGAGGTCGTGGGCTTCTCGGACGACGGACGGGGGGTGCAGGGCGAGGAGCTGATGGCCGAAGCCATGCGTCGCGCCGCAGCGGTCGGCAAGCCGATCGTGGCCCATTGCGAAGTCGATGAATTGCTGAAAGGAGGGTATATCCACGACGGTGTTTATTGCCGCGAGCACGGGCACAAGGGTATCTGCTCCGAGAGCGAGTGGCGGCAGGTGGAGCGCGATATAAAATTGGCAGCCGAAACCGGATGTCAGTATCATGTCTGCCACGTTTCGACCAAGGAGAGCGTCGAGCTGATTCGCCGGGCGAAGGCCGCCGGGTTGAAAGTCAGCGGCGAAACGGCTCCGCACTACCTGCTGCTCTGCGACGAGGATTTGCAGGAGGACGGTCGTTTCAAGATGAATCCGCCGCTGCGGGGACGTGAAGACCGCGAAGCCCTGCGGCAGGCCGTCGCCGACGGGACGATCGAGGTGATTGCTACGGATCATGCGCCTCACACCGCCGAACAGAAATCGCGCGGACTGGCCGGCAGCGCGATGGGTATCGTGGGGTTGGAGTGTGCTTTCCCGCTGCTCTATACCTATTTGGTGAAGCCGGGGCTGCTTACGCTGGAGCAGCTCGTCGAGCGGATGTCGATGGCTCCGCGCCGGATTTTCGGCCTCGGCGGAGGCTTGCAGGCGGGCGAACCGGCCGATTTAACGGTGTTCGACCTCGATGCGGAGTACGAGATCGATCCCGAAACCTTCCTGTCGAAAGGCCGTGCTACGCCTTTTGCCGGCTGGCGGGTTGCGGGCCGTACGCTCTGGACGCTGGTCGGGGGACGTACGGCATACGCGACGGAGCGTTTCCGATAGACGGGGCGGGAGCGATGTGCGCGGATTGTCCCGGATCGGAATACGAAATGCGATTCCGTTTTTCGACGGGCGGTGACTGCGGTCGTCGCGGATTCTGCCGGATGCGGGAAACAGGGCCGGAAATTGAAAAATGAACGAAGACAAATTACGAAATAACCGAATATGAAACCATTCACCAAAAAAATCGTGCTTGAGTCGGGCCGCGAGTTCTACGGCTACGGTTTCGGCGCGGACCGGGAGGCGACGGGCGAGATCGTGTTCAATACCTCGATGGTCGGCTACCAGGAGATTCTCTCCGATCCCTCCTATACCGACCAGATGGTCGTGATGACCTATCCGCTGATCGGCAACTACGGCATTACGGACGAGGATTACGAGACCAAGTATCCGACTATCGGCGGTATGATCGTGCGCGAATACAACGATCTGCCGAGCAATTTCCGCTATACCAAGACCCTTGGCGAAGTATGCGAGGAGTACGGCATACCCTGCGTCTGGGGGATCGATACCCGTATGCTGACGCGCATTATCCGTGACGAGGGCACCCAGCGGGTGATCGTCGTCGATGCGTCGATGCCGCAGGAGGAGGCCCTGCGCCGCTTGAAGGAGGCGCCCGTGCGCCGCGACATGGTCGAGCGCGTGAGCTGCCGCAAGCGTTGGTTCTCCCGCACGGCCAATCATCGTTTCGACGTGGTGGCGGTCGATTGCGGCATCAAGCACAACATCATCCGCAAGCTCAACGAGAAGGGTTGCAACGTGACGGTGGTGCCCTACGATATTACGGCCGAGGAGGTGATGGCTTTCCGTCCCGACGGACTTTTCCTCTCGAACGGTCCCGGCGATCCGACCGACGTAATGCCGGTGGTCGAGATGGTCCGCACGCTTCGGGGGCGCCTGCCGATCTTCGGTATCTGCCTGGGACACCAGGTGATTTCGCTGGCTTACGGAGCCCGCACCTTCAAGATGAAGTTCGGACATCGCGGCGGCAACCACCCCGTGAAGAACCTCGAAACGGGCAAGGTCGAGATCACGAGCCAGAACCACAGTTTTGCGGTCGATACGGAGTCGCTGAAGGGCACCGGACTGACCCTTACGCACCTGAATCTGCTGGACGATACCGCCGAAGGCGTCGAATGCCGCGCCGATCGGATTTTCAGCGTCCAGTATCATCCGGAGAGTGCGCCCGGTCCGCAGGACAGCACCTATTTGTTCGATAAGTTTATCAAAATGATGGAGGAGAGTCAAAATGCCTAAGAGAACGGATATCAAGAAAGTGATGGTGATCGGCTCCGGCCCGATCGTGATCGGCCAGGCTGCGGAGTTCGACTACGCGGGTACGCAGGCTTGTCTGGCCCTCAAGGAAGAGGGGTACGAGGTCGTGTTGGTCAATTCCAATCCGGCGACGATCCAGACCGACGTGCAGATTGCCGATAAAGTCTATATGGAGCCGCTGACGCTCGAGTACGTGGCCAAGATCGTCCGTTACGAGCGTCCCGATGCCATCGTGCCGGGACTGGGCGGGCAGACGGGCCTGAATCTGGCCGTGCAGCTCGCCAAGAAAGGCGTGCTTCAGGAGTGTCAGGTGGAGATTCTGGGTACTTCGTTCCAGAGCATCGAGCAGGCCGAGGACCGCGAACTCTTCAAGGAGCTTTGTCAGTCGCTGGGCGAGCCGGTGCTGCCGTCGCTGATTGCTAACAATATCGACGAGGCGGTCGAGGCGGCGAAGCGGATCGGTTACCCCGTCGTG
>ERZ779643.2332-NODE-2332-length-11115-cov-2.173327_pt1 | contig 11115 bp, 11 predicted proteins | sample MGYA00511564_ERZ779643 | MGnify/ENA primary metagenome ERZ779643 (study PRJEB29588, sample SAMEA2147114) | human gut metagenome | biome: human gut; feature: human-associated habitat; material: faeces | place: Denmark | collected 2008/2010 ... | reverse complement strand
GCGAGCATTCGACGTCCATATTGTCATAATTTGCATGGCTCTGAATAGTTACAAATTATCCGGATGATGATATTTCCACTGTTCCAGATAAACAACTAAAACTGAAATATCTGCAGGGGAGACACCGGAAATCCGGGATGCCTGTCCTACCGAAACAGGTTTTAAGGCTTTCAGCTTCTGTCTTGCTTCAAGACGAAGACTTTCAATATCATCATAATTAATTTCTGATGGAATTTTCTTCTTTTCCATCTTTTTAAACTGCTCTACCTGGCGAAGCTGTCGTTCAATATATCCCTCATACTTAATTTCAATTTCCACCTGCTCAATTACATCTGCAGGAAGCTCTCTTCGTTCCGGATCAATCTCTGAAAGAATTTCATAACTTAATTCCGGACGGCACATCAATTCTGCAAGAGATACACCGGTCTTTAAGGTTGCACTGTTATGACTTTCAAAAAACTCCTGGTTCTTCCTGGAAGCACCAATCAATACATTTTTCAAACGGTTAATTTCCTGTTCAATCAGGGATTTCTTCATTAAAAGTGCCCGGTATTGTTCTTCTGTAATTAGTCCGATTTCATAACCCTTTTCCCGTAAACGGAGATCGGCATTATCCTGTCTTAACAACAGGCGGTATTCTGCACGGGAGGTCATCATACGATAAGGCTCCCTGTTTTCCTTTGTTACCAGATCATCAATTAAAACTCCGATATAAGCTTCCGAACGATCCAAAATCAAAGGATCCTTTTTTAAAATATATCGTGCTGCATTCACACCGGCTACAAATCCCTGCACTGCTGCTTCTTCATAACCACTGCTTCCGTTAAACTGTCCACCACTGTATAAACCTTCCACTGCTTTAAATCCAAGAGAAGGATAGAGCTGGTTCGGATTGATGCAGTCATATTCAATGGCATATGCATTCCTTACGATCCTGCAATGCTCCAATCCCGGAACTGTCCGATACATGGCAAGCTGCACATCCTCCGGAAGGGAAGAAGACATTCCACCAACATACATTTCATTCGTATGGAGTCCTTCCGGCTCAATAAATACCTGATGTCGTTCCTTATCTGCAAACTTAACCACTTTATCTTCAATGGAAGGACAATATCTCGGTCCCGTTCCTTCAATAATTCCGGCATAAATCGGAGAACGATCCAGGTTAGCACGTATAATTTCATGGGTTTTTTCATTTGTATAAGTAAGGAAGCAGGAAACCTGATCAATCTGTACATCCTCCGGATTCGTGGAAAAAGAAAACGGAACAACTCTTTCATCACCGAACTGCTCATCCATCTTACTGAAATCCAGAGAACGCTTATCCATTCTTGCCGGAGTTCCTGTTTTAAAACGACGCATCTCAATACCCATTTCTTTTAAAGAATCCGTAAGATAGTTGGCTGCCTGCAAGCCATTCGGTCCGGTATAAGTAATTGCTTCTCCACATAAGCATCTTGCTTTCAGATAAGTACCGGTACACAATACAACTGCTCTGCATTCGTAAACAGCACCGGTAAAGGTCTGAACACCAATGATCTTTTTGGAATAACCATTCGGATCTGCATTCGGTACTTCTTCCCATAACAGGTTACAAACCTCTGCCTGTCTGATAGTCAGATGCTCCTGATTTTCAAGTACCTTACGCATCGCACGTGAATATTCTGCCTTATCTGCCTGTGCACGGAGTGAATGAACAGCAGGGCCTTTGGATACATTCAGCATCTTGGACTGGATAAAGGTCTTATCAATATTTTTACCCATTTCTCCACCCAGAGCATCCAGTTCCCTTACCAGATGACCTTTAGAAGATCCTCCTACGTTCGGGTTACAGGGCATCAATGCAATACTGTCCACACTCACTGTAAAAATCACAGTCTCAAGTCCCAGTCTTGCACAGGCAAGTGCAGCTTCACATCCGGCATGTCCCGCACCGACAACACAAACATCTACTTTTTCACGAATGGTATTCTTATTGGTAATCATGAAATTTATTTCACCTCAACATTATCATAATGCTCACTTCTTTTATTGACAGGCTTCGCCCATTTTACTGCATTGGTAATAATTCTCTGAATCTGTGGATGATAATAAACCGGATATTCTTCATGTCCCGGCTGGAAATAGAAGATCTTACCCCATCCACGGGTAAAGGTACATCCGCTCCGAAATACCTCTTCATTTGAAAACCATCCTAAGAATACCACATCATCCGGCTTCGGAATATCAAAATATTCTCCATACATTTCTTCTTTTTCCAAAATAACCGGTTCAGTAATACCCTCTGCGATCGGATGGGAGGGAGCTACGCAGACAAGCTTTTCTCTTTCCCCATGCTTCCATCTCACACACATACTCGTTCCAAGCAGTTCTTTCATCGGATTGGAATAATGAGCAGAATGTAATGCAATTAATCCCATTCCATCTAAAACATGCTGTTTTACTCTCTGGACATTTTCTTCGGTTACTTCATCATGTGCCTGATGTCCCCACCAGATCAATACGTCCGTATCATTCAGAATTTCATCCGACAATCCCTGGTCCTCCATCCGTAAGGTTACACAACGAACCTGAATCTCCGGATCCTTTTCCAGAAACTCACGAATACATTCATGAATTCCATTCGGATAAACCTTTGCAACATGCTCATATTGAAGTTCTTCCAGATACTCGTTCCATACTGTTACTTTAATCATCAATGCAGCCTCCTGTTTTAAACTGATTCAACCATGCAGCAGATGTTTCAATATCCTGTAACTGCTGACAGGACCCGAAATGCTCGATTGCAAAATAATCGTCGTATCCGGAAGCTAAGATTTTTTCAACTATTTCTTTCATCTGAATACATCCGCTTCCTACCGGAGAGGAATACATCTCTCTTCCTTTGACAGTAGCTTTGGGTGTTTCACCCTTTTTCACTTCAAAGGTCCGGTCTTTACAATGTACATGTCCGATCTTTCCTAAAAACTCCGGCAATACTTCAAAAGAATCCTCTTCACTATATAAAAAATTTCCAGTGTCAAATGCACATTTGAGTCCATCCACATGAGCAATGAAAAATTTCAGCCCCGCAGCATCCTTATAATATGCCGGCGCATCATCAAAATCCTCTAAAACCATCTGAATTCCATTGTCCCTTGCATACTTTGACAAAATATTCAGACCGGTGATCATCTTTTTTACACAGCGGTTTCTTAAAAAAGCAATCTTCCATTCCCTATCTGTTAAGAATCCGGGAATGATCATAATTTTTTTAATGGAATGATCATCTGCAAAATCAATCAGATCAAATCCTCTCTGCAGATCATTTCCATGAGAATAATCAAAAAATCCATAAATGCAGCTGACTTCCATATCATGATCCTGAAGCAGCTTAAAGATCTTCTCTTCTTCTTCCATTAATACCTTATCTTCAATTTCAATTCCTTTGATTCCAAAAGATTCTACCTTCTGAAAAACTTCATCCATGGATTGTCCACTTTGCTCTGCAGCTTCCCGGATATGATCATAAAATACAGATATTTTCATCTGAGACCTCCCATTTCTGTCTATTTTATAAATTATAATTATCTTGTAACAGTTCAGCCATGCCTATTCATAAGCTGCCCTTAGTGAGCAAGCTCCCACGGTCAACTTAAACAATCATTTCTGCATGGTTGAATTGTTACATTATTTCCCCATACAGAACTTGGAAAAGATTTCTGTAACCAGATCATCATCAATCTCTTCTCCAATAATTCTTCCCAAAGAAGCATAGGCATTCATCAGATCAATTGAATAAAAATCCTCCGGCATCTGGTTGATAAGACTGTTCTTTACCTCCTGTAAGCCTAACAGACTCTCCGACAATGCCTGTTTATGACGCATATTGGTAATCATAACTTCCTGATCGTTTCCAATTTTTCCTTGAAAGAACAAGGCCTCTACTGCTTTCGAAAATTCATCAAAGCCGGTATTTTCTTTTGTAGAGGTTTTAATGATCTTTGTATCAGAACTGATCCTTGAAGATAATTCTTCTAAAGACACCTTTGAATCCAGGTCGGATTTATTATATAAAATAATACTTTTCTTATCTCTGATTAATTCTAAAATATCCAGATCATTTTCATCAAGAGGAACAGAGGAATCAACCACATAAACAATCAGGTCGGCATCCATTGCATATTTCTTTGCTTTTGTTACACCGATCTTTTCAACAACATCTTCAGTAATTCTTATTCCTGCAGTATCTATTAAATTTAAAGTTACTTGGCCTAAATTAATACTTGCTTCAACAATATCACGAGTAGTTCCTGGAATATTAGTTACTATAGCTTTATTTTCTCCAATTAATGTGTTTAATAAACTACTTTTACCAACATTAGGTTTTCCTACAATTACTGTATTTATTCCATTTTTTAATAGTTTTGCGCTTTTAGAGTTATTTAGTACATCTTCAAGTTCTAATTTTATTGTTTTTAATTTAGGTAAGATATCTTCATTGGTTAATTGTTCTACATCATCATACTCTGGATAGTCAATGTTTACTGATATTGTTGCTATTATGTCTAAAAGTTCTTGCCTTTTTTGATCAACAAATGTACTTATTTTACCATTCAAAGCAGAATTTGCTATTTTTAAAGCTGCGCTATTTTCAGCATTGATCACATCCATAACGGCCTCTGCTTTAGTTAAATCAATTCTACCCGATAAAAAAGCTCTTTTAGTAAACTCCCCTGGTTCTGAAGGTCTTGCCCCTAATAGGACTAGTTGTTCATATATTTTATTAGTGACAAATAAACCACCATGGCAATTAATTTCTACGACATCTTCTTTAGTATAAGATTTAGGAGCTTTAAAAATAGATACTAGTACTTCATCAATTATCTGACAACTATCAAAATCTACAATATGACCATAATTAATTGTATTGGGTTCTACTTTTGACAAATCAATTCCTTTAAATACTTTGTTAACTATTTTAATTGCGTCATCGCCACTTAGTCTAATAATAGAAATTGCACCTTTTGATAATGCGGTAGAAATACCAATTATTGTATCGTCAAATAATTTCATAATATCACTTCCTATTTGTATATATTATAACAAAATATGACTTTTTTGTACACATTTTTGAAAATAAAAATGTGTAAACCTTTTCAAAAGCAATATGTTTTATTTTGTTATCTTTTTATAGTAAACTTTAATTGCTCTTTGTAGTAGAACTCCTACCTGTTGCAAAGAGAATCCTTAATTTTTATTCAATTCTCGTTTCTTTTTAAAACAAAAGGTACTTGATTTATTTCAAGTACCTTTTGTTTTTTATTCTGATTTATTTTTAGGTTCAATAACTAAGTATCTTCTAGGCTCAATACCTTCAGAATGAGTAGTTACATCCTTCCAAGTTGAAAGTTTAGTATGAATTACTTTTCTTTCGTATGCGTTCATATATCTTAGATTTACTGGTATTTTTGTTTTTGCAACTTCTCTTGCAATTCTTACTGCCATTCTTTCTAATTTTTCATCGCGATTTTTACGATAATCACCAATATCAACTTTTACAATTAACCCGCTTTCAGTTTCACGATCAAAATATTGATTTACTATTAATGATGTTACATATTGTAATGCAGCTAAAGTTTGTGAATTATGACCTATCAAAGCACCATTAGCATCAGCTGTAGTTATTGCGTATTCAACAATGTTATCACGCATTTTTCTTTCTACATAACCATCAATATTACCTTCGCGCAAGAAATTTTCTAAGAAGTCTTTTCCTTTTTTTACAGGATTAGCGTCTACCATTACTTGTACTTGTACTTCATCTCTTGTTTGTGCATTTTCACTGATAACATCAAAGTACAAATCTTCTTTGGCTACGCCTAATTCTTTAACAGCAAGCTCTTCAATTTCTTCTAAGCTTTTGCCTATATACATTTTCTCTTTCATATTAATATCTTCCTTTTATAAATTCTTTTTAATTTGTTCCATACGTTTTTTACTTGTTAAGCTATTAATTTCCATTTGTAACATTGAGTATAAGTTACCTATACACCAATATACACCTAAACCTGCTTTACTTGTAAATACAAATAATCCCATCATTAGCATCATTCCATACATCATGAATTTCATTGAAGAAGCAGTGCTATTTTTTTCTTGATTATATGCTTTTCTACGATATTCTGGAATATCTTCTTGAGCTTTATCTTGGTTTCTTTTTTGTCTTCTTTGTGATAACCATTGACTTAAGAATTGTGTTCCAACTACAATAATCATTAATATAATTATTCCAATTAATTGTCCAGTTCCTGCAGTACGATCTTCTAATAGATTTATACCAAAAATTTTTGGATTAAGCTCGTTTGCCCAGTTATTTGTGTATGATGTATTTGCATATTGAACAGTATAAGGAATTCTATTAACAGCACGATAAATTGCCATGAATATAGGAAATTGTAATAAAGGCATTAAACATCCACCAATTCCAACTTTATATTTTTTGTAAAGTTGTGCTGTTTCCATTTGCATCATTTGCTTAGATCTTTCGTCTTGTCTATTTCCATATTTTTTTTGAATTTCATTTAACTCAGGTTGCATTAGTTGCATTTTTAAAGACATATCATTTGTTTTAGCATAAATAGGCCATGCGATTGTTCTAACTAATATTGTTACAATCAATAAACCAATAAAATATATTCCGCCAAATAAATTTGAAATATTTACAATTAACCATGCAATAGGGAATATCAATAAATTATTAAACAAATGACCAAAGAAATCACCAACAGATTCTGCGTGAAATTTAATTGGTGCATTATCTTGAGTTGTTAATATTTCATCCATTTTAAAAACATATGCACATACTATTTCATAAGTACTATATTCATTACCATTAGCTGTTTCAACTGCATTTAAAATATTAATTTTTTCACGGTTAAATGTGTTTGTACAATTTGCTTTAAAGTTTGTGGCAGCACTCCAACTATTTTCTGATGAATCATCAACTTTATTCATAGTTGTAGTATTATCTATATAACTTTGATATTGTGGAATTAAACATTCTTCAATAATTTCTTTTTGGTACTTTCTTTTGTTTGGTAAATTGTTTAAAGCTGTTTCATATACAAAGTTTGCAATAAACTCTTTTGAAAGTTCTTTTTGCTTTTGAAAATTTCTCGAATCTTGTAAAGGTGATAATTCATTTAAACTATTATTTAATTTTTCAACGTTTACAATATTTTCTTTACTTTCTTCAGCTAATAAATCATAATACTTTTTAGCAGTTACAATTTTTTCTTCTTGTTCAATAGTAATAGGCGTCGCTATTTCTTCTATTAAAGCATTAATTTTATCTACCTTTTCAGTATCACTAAGATTTTCATCAATCTCAAAACTTGGATTTTCAACTTTTAATTCTTGATTATCGTTGATCCAACCGATTAGTTGGCTATTATCCAATCCTGAAGATTGAAATTTTGTACTTGCCTGTGATGCTCCACAAGAACTACAGCTACTTAAAACCAGTAATAAAGAAGCCACTACAAAGCACAAAAATAATCTAACTATTTTTTTATTTTTCATTCTTACCTCCATCTTCCTTGTTCAAAATTATCTTAATTAAGAATTGAATTTCTTTTTTTAATTCATTATATTCTTTTTCTTTGGCAACATTTTTAACAACGATTACTAAATCATAGTTTTTAATTGTGCCCACATATTCTCTCATTATATTGCGAACTCTTCTCTTAGCTTTATTTCTTTCAAAAGCATGGCCATATTTTTTAGATACAGAAACAGCTATTCTTAATTTTCCCGTTTCGCTTTTTTGGTAGTAGATTATATAATTATTATTTACTACTCTTTTTCTTTTGTTTACAATTGAGGCAATTTCAAGGTTTTTCTTTAAGCGATTTTCTTTTTTCATATTCACCTCTGGTTAAAAAATAATGGACCATTTCAAACATATTGACTGAAATGGTCCAAGTTTTATATTTGTTTTTTCTATGCTGATAAAACAGCTCTACCTTTTGAACGTCTACGCGCTAATACTTTTCTTCCGCCTACAGTAGCCATACGAGCACGGAAACCATGAGTTTTACTATGTTTACGTTTGTTAGGTTGGTATGTTCTTTTCATATGAGCACCTCCAATTAAAAACCATGCTTATTTATTATACATCAAAACACACTTGTTTGTCAACTTTTTTTGCTTTTTTTATTTTTGTGAGTACATATCATCTATACTTATTAAGTTATTATAGCTAATTTTATATCCACTAGAAACTTTTTTTACTGTGCTATTGTATAATTTTCCTTCCATTGTAATGTATAATTCACTTAAGTTAAAAGATTCATCTAAACTATTTTCTACTAAATGTGTAGTATAGTTTGTAATACGTTTATTTTCTTTTTCAGTAGATTCAATTAAACGATTTTCAATAGAACTCATAAAACCATATAAAGAATATAACACTACATAATTCGAGAATTTTTTGTCTTTTGATTCAATTTTTCCACACACTGTCATTCGTATTTCTGAAATTTCAGGTGTAAGTTGTAACTTTTCACTATTAGGTTGTTCTAATCGCTTGATGTTTTTTTCAGCTATTTCTGATTCTGTTAACGATAATTTATATTTTGCTAGATTATTATTTAAAGATGTACAGTTAAAGCAAATTAAATTTTTCTTAATGTTGCCTAATTTTGATTCGCCTGTTGCGTTAGTCTTACCTATTTGCAAACCAAATACATCATTTGTAGGATCAATCCAATTAGCTCTTGCTACAGTAGAAGTTTCTTGTAAAACTTGACGTTCTTCATATTTTTTATATTTACTTTCTTTTGTTTGTAGTGTTTCAACACGATATCTTAAAACACTTTCTGTTTCATCTTTTGATGAACTTTTTTGAACCGTATATTTTACTTCAACATAAATTTCTTTAGGACTTTCGTCAAACATTTTCTTTTTAGAAGTTCCTTCGTTTTCTGATAAAACTTCTTTAGTTAATAAATCATTAAAACTTCCAATGTATCTTACAAAAATACCGTTGTTATCTTTGCTAGCTTTTTGTGTAGCATATTGATATCCATTGTCTTAAACTCCTTCTCACCAAAATCCATCAGATGTCGTAAATTAACTGTAATATTTTTTAATGTTTCAACTCTAAGTTTTATTAATGAAATTGTAACATCATAAGTGGCTTTTTCGTTTTTTCCTTCTTTATTTTTTTTATCAGTTTCACTATTACTATCATAAGTTTCTAACACTGATTGTCGATTTTCAGTTACTTTTATCATTATTCCTATATGATCATCATAAGGAGTTCTTCCATACGATTCATATAAATCAATAGCTTTTGGCGAAAATAACACAAAAACTAATAAAAAAAGCAATAATGTATAAACTGCTATTATTAAAAATTTTATTTTAGTATTTAACTTACCCATTTTTGCACACCTCGTTTTAGTAATTTTACCATATTTCTAAGTATTTTGCAAGGTAAATAATTAAATCATTCTGATAATTTTATCAACTTTTCCACATTGTTGATAAAATGTTTATTATTTTACTAACTAAAATGGGGAAAAAATGTGGAAAACTTTGTGGAAAAGTATTTTAACTATCTACTTTCAAAAAAATACAAATTGTGCTATTATATACAACGAGGTGATTATATGGAGCAAGCATATGCGTTGTTAAATAATGTAAAAAGCGCATTGAAAGAAGAGTTAAACAATTCTGTTTATAACAATTCTTTTGCTGACTTAAATAAAATACACAAAGTACAAAATGGTAATATTTATCTTATTGTTCCTACAAAATTAGAAGAATATCGTATAAATCAGTTTTATTTAAAAAAAATGAACGAATTTCTGAATCAATATACGACCGAAAAGATGCAATTTCAACTAATAACACAAGACGCAGCTGATGCTGAAAGCGTCAAAAACGCTGAATCTGTTCTTACAACAATCAATCCACAAGAAAAGGTAATAAACGAGCGTTCACTAAGACCCGAATACACGTTTAACAATTTTATAACTGGTGAATCGAATCGTGAAGCTTTCGTTTTCGCTTTAAAAGTTGCTCAATCTCCCCATGTAACAGTTAATCCATTGTATATTTTTGGAGATGTTGGACTTGGTAAAACACATCTAATGATGTCTATTGGTAATTACATGTTAGAAAATAATCCAAAATTAAACATTGTTTGCACGAGTGCACAAAGATTTGTTGAAGATTATTTTAAATCTAAAAATAAGAACCAAAAGAGTACTTCTGTTTCAGAAACTTTCAACAATTATTATCGATCTGCGGATGTTTTATTAGTAGATGATATCCAATATCTTGCAGGAAAACAAGGGTCTCAAGATGAATTTTTTAAATTATTTGAAATTTTAAACGAAAACGGAAAACAAATAATTGTAACTTCAGATAGAAAAGCTTGTGATCTAGATATAATGGATCGTCTTAAATCAAGATTTGGCTGGGGAATGCAAGTTGATGTTAGAAAACCAGACAAAGAATTAAGAAAAAACATCTTAAAAAATAAATTAAATATCTTAATCGCTAATCCTAGTGATGTATCAGACGATGCTTTAGATTATATTGCAACACATTTTGAAGACAATATTAGGGAATTAGAGGGAGCTTTACGTAGATTTGTATATTATTGTGCTTCTTTTAATTTTGAATATTCTTTAGATAATGCCATAATATCTTTAGAATCAATTTTGCCAAGTGATAGAGATTCTGGTAAAGACTCTTCTGTTAAGAATATTGAATTTGTAAAAAACAAAGTAGCCAACTATTTTAATATTAACGTAAAAGAACTTACCGGAAATTCTAGAAAGCAAGAGATAGTATATCCTAGAAGCATTGCGATGTACTTACTTAGAACCAAATACAATGTGGGATTAAAGAAAATTGGTGAATGTTTCGGTAATAAAGATCATACAACAGTTGCTCATGCAGTAGATAAAATCGAAGACTATATCAAAAACGATGAAAATGTAAAACAAGATGTTAATAATATTGTGGATAAACTTAACAAATAAAATTTTTTGCTTATATTATAAGGACGGAAAAACACTTAAATAAAAAAAGTTATCCACTTATCCACAGTTCTAATAA
>ERZ779643.2331-NODE-2331-length-11117-cov-4.047460_pt1 | contig 11117 bp, 9 predicted proteins | sample MGYA00511564_ERZ779643 | MGnify/ENA primary metagenome ERZ779643 (study PRJEB29588, sample SAMEA2147114) | human gut metagenome | biome: human gut; feature: human-associated habitat; material: faeces | place: Denmark | collected 2008/2010 ... | reverse complement strand
TCTGGTATCGTTGCGTGTCGATGAGAACGGACATAAGCTGTCGCATGATTTCGAAGCAAGACGTTCGATGGAGATATTACGCGATCTGGAACGCAAATATAATCTGCATCCGAGCGTCAAGGGAGAGGAGCAAGCCGACAAGGTGGGATTGCATAAGGTAAACTACAGGGAAGGCAATGTCAAACAGCAGATCTCATCCATCGTGAGATCATTACAAATGCTCATCGTATGGAGAATTCCGCACCCTGTTGGAGCTGTTTAACGTTTCTGTCGAAGAACGTACGGGAACTATCGACGGCAGAAATTATGCGGGGATTATCTACGGTGCCCTGACCGACGACGGATATGGAATCGGCACGCCGTTCAAATCGAGCAAAATAGGGAAAGATGTAGGTTATAAAGCCCTTCAAAGGTATTATGAAAACTCGAAAATAAAACTGAAAAAAGAAGGCACACTCGACCAGCTGCGGCAAACGGTCAAAGATGCTATGAGTCCGAACAATACACGGGACGAGTTTCGGCAGTTGCTCAAAGCGGAGAACATCGACGCGATCTTTCGCATCAACCCGATCGGCAGAATCTATGGCGTGACTTTCATTGACCATAACGACGGCATCGTCGCCAACGGATCGGTGCTGGGAAAAGAGTTTTCGGCCAATGTTTTCAATGAATTGTATCCGGCACCGAAACAGGCGCAACAGGTCGCAGAACAACACGTGGAACAGAAACATGAAGTGCAAAACCATGCCGCCAATCCTATTTCTGGCATTGTCGATACGGTATTGGATTTGGCCGACACGCGGGCTTATGAAGAACAGCAACGGCTGATACAACGGCGAAAAAAACGGAGATCACATAAGTAAGGGATATAGATGTATTAAAAATTATATGATATGTTCACAGGGTTGCATCATTCATTTTAATCACGGCATGCCTCACATTACGGGATATATGATGTCGAGCATCAGATATGAAGGGCGTATTTTCAATGTCAATGTCGAATCCTTCGAAAGGAAGAGGATTGATTGACGCAGTTGTTTTCGTTATGTGGAAGTCGCTATAATAATGTCAAACAGGAGCCATAAAGTCCGGCTTTTTATTTAAATAGTTTGTTTCTTATCCAAAATTCTTATCTTTGTAAATGAATACCTTATATTTCAGACGATATGCGCAAGGATGCTGTGCCGAAATAAAAATCGGGAACGCTATTTGATCGTCAAACTGAAAAACCAAAGCTATGAAAAAGATCATTTGTCTTATCGCAATGGCTCTGTTTACCGTGACGGGTTGTACGTCCGTGGAGATGAATCAAACAAAGACTGATACCCCAGATGATAATACGCAGGGAAACGCTACTACTTTGTCCTGCGCCGATTATACGCTGAATCCTCTTTGGAACTGGGCTGAAACGCCCGCCAATCAACTGATCGTGATTCGCAGCCAAGCGGAACTGGCGGATTTTATATTTCCCAACGACAAATTGCCCGAAGATATAGACTTCGAAAAGAACACGCTCCTTTTGGTTGCAGGACAGGCCACAAACGGAATCGAAAGCGTCAAAAAAAACTTTGTAAAGGCGGATGCTCAATATATATATTCCGTAACTTTTCTGCTGAACGACACCACCGAAGCCCCGAAATGGCGTGTAGCGCAGTTGGTTCCGTTTGTTCCGAGCGAAGCGAAAATATCGCTCGATCTGGAGATTAATTAGCCTCCTCCTGCTTTGCCAGCAGATAGTAGCAGGTCGTCGTGAAAAAATTTCTCACATAAGGTATTTTCCCGATAACTGGAGATAGTATGCGCGGTTTCAATCCGAATTTCACTTGATAATTCGGGTTTATGAAATATAGCCGCTGATTCACTATACGTAATCCCGTTGCCGTTACTAATTTATGGAAACCCTCGATAGTGATGCGCGTATCCCGAATTTCAAAAAAACATTTCACAGTACTTTCCTTTTCGCCGCATGCCCTGAACACGAAACGGAAAAGAGATCGGGGCAACAGGTGGATGTAAGGACAATTGGCGATAATCCGGTTCTTCGCCATTTGCTGATGTCCCCCGAACGGCATTTGCCATGCGGGGAATCCCAGATACAAAAGGCCGTCAGCTTTCAGAAAGGATTTTAAATGCAACATCAACCGCTCTTTTTCGGGAATATGCTCCAACGCATCGTGCAGGATAATCAGGTCGTAAGGTTGTGTGTCGCTGTAATCGAAAATGTCCGAACAGATAAACGTCCCTTTCAACCCCCTTTCGGCGAAAAGTGTCTTTGCGGTTTCGATTGACGGTTTATGAATATCTATTCCTGTTACCGTGGCCCCCTTTGCCGCAAAAATGGAAAGAATGCCGCCAAAGCCGCAACCGACCTCCATTACCCGGCAGTTACGGCCGAATTTCAAGGATGTGTGCTGTTCAATGTAAGGGAGATAATAGTTCCGGCAGGAAGTTGCTGTTTCTTCAAAGTAGGCGGAACGATCCTGATGGCGTGTTTGCATGGTGGAAATTTGAAAAAACAAAGGCGGAGAATCCGATTCTCCGCCTTATCGGTAAAAATTACTGTAAGGAAAGTTCTAATGACGAAGTGAGTTCGACGGTAAAAGGTTGTGTGATAATAATGCTCTTGGCGTTGGTAAACGTCAGCTTGGCATTATTCTTAACGGTTACGTTCGTCGCGGAAATCTCATCACCCGAAATAACAGTATCGGTTGTTACCGTCTTGTCGTTGAAATAGACGGTAGAACCTGTGTTTTTTGCCTTTATAACAGCGGCGTAAGCATCTACCAAACCATAGCCCATTTGGTTGTTCCAAGTTCCGTTGGTGTGGCCCGATTGGGTCGTATAGGAATAGTTGCCACACTTTTTAGCCGTACTTTCGATAATATCCGCAACCTGCTTTTGCGTCAAATCCGGATTTACGGAAAGAACCAATGCGGCAACCCCTGCGACAAGCGGACAAGCAAACGAAGTCCCGCTAATGGCGGATGAATAACCGCTATTAGTGGTGGTTGTAATAACATCCTCACCCGGTGCAACAACATCCAGAGCAGAACCATAATTGCTGAACGATGCCCGCATACCGCTGCTGCTGATTGCACCCACCGCTATAACTTCGGGATTACAATTTGCCGGATAACCAACGGTCGATTGATAATCATTGCCTGATGCAAACACAACGACGCACCCCTTTCCCGAACGTCCGTTTCTCAACGCATTGGAAATAGCATCGTCAATGACTTGGTATTTGACCGAAGAACCCCATGAATTCGAAATAACGGCAGCGCCATTATTGCAGGCAAAATTGATTGCATCGGCCCTTTTCTGCCGACTGTCGGGATTTCCCATAAGCGTATTACTTATAGACATCAGTTTGCAGTTAGGAGCTATTGAAGCGATGCCGATTCCATTATTGGTTTTAGCACTGATAAATCCAGAACAATTAGTCCCATGAGTGCCATAAACCTTGCTCGGACGAGTTCCGGTTTCACTGTCGTAGCTGATTGTGTGGACATTCAAATCGGGGTGATCTAACTGTATTCCATGATCGACAACAGCGACAATAATGTTTTCAGATCCTAAACTTTCTGCCCGCGCGTTTTCGAAGTTAATGTCTACTCCAGCGGTCGCCGTGTTTTTCAAATGCCACTGCGAACTGTAAAGCGGATCGTTTACCACGGCATATAAGTCATCGTCACACATCAAATCCGGCTGACAAGCCTCGAAAAGCCCGGTTTCATAAAATATGTTAGCCATGTCCAACGCATTGCCTGCGGATTCATTGGTGCAGGAAAGCGTGTACCAGTCACGCATATATCCGTTTCTGCCGAGTATCGTCACTTTGTTTTCTTCGGCGAACTGTTGGAGAGTACGCAAATCTTTTATAGATTTCACTTTTACATAAAATAGATGGCTCAATCCCGCTTCTTTTCCGTCGGGTAACGTGAAATAGGGGGCAGAATAAATTATAGCTGATGATTTCGCTGCGTTTAAATCATTTGTGGAAATCGTAGCCCAACTATAATCCTCCGCAGGCAAAGAGTTGTTTTCGTCGATTGGCTCCAAATGAGATGAAAGAACAACTTTCTGCATAGAAGTTTCCGCCTTGCTTGTGCCCGGTGCGGACGCTGTAAAGAGCGATGATAAACTATTGGCATCCGATGTTTTAAAAAGGATGAACTGTTTATCATTTTTCGGGGTCAGGTAAATTTTCTCTCCGTTATACCAATAATAGGTTCCAGTTACACCCGCGGCCCTCGTTTGCGGAGAACCCTCGTTCAGTTCTTCCGGCGACTTCTGGCAACTGGTGAATACTATTATCGACAGAAAGAAAATACCGATTATATTCAGTATTCTTTTCATAAGAATTGGCGTTTAATTATTTTCCGGATTTGAGCGCTTCGATTTCTGCTTTCAGAGTTTCGATCTGGCTGTTAAGCTCCTGAATCGACTTGGTAAGCAGAGGAATCAATGCGCTGTAATTTACGACGCGGTGGCCCTCGCAATCCACGGCCACGATGTCGGGAAGTACCTGCTCGATCTCTTGGGCAATGAATCCCATTTCTTTGGGATTGGAAATACCCGTCGAACGTCGGCTGGTCTTGAAATAATGCGCCTTATCGGCCCATTCAAACGATACGGGACGCAGTTGCGCAAGGGTTGCCATTGCGTTACCTAACGACTGGATATTAGTTTTCGAAGCGGCATCGGAGTTCGTATAGACGTTACGGGCGTACAGGTCGATGAAACCGCCATTCTCCGTATCGTAGAGTACGAGTTTGTCGGAGTTGCTGGAAACGCGCGAATCTGCGGGGCCGAGGTCGAATTTTATCATCCGATCGCCGAATTTCCAACAATGTGCCCAACCCTCCCAATTAGTCATATATCCGTTATAACGCTCCATAGCGTTATAAACCAAATAACCATTCTGATATCTTAATTGTGCATGGCTATTAAATGCGATGAAACACAATACAATTAATGCTAATACTTTTTTCATGGCCTTGAAGTTTAAGTTAGTAGTGAATTTTTGTGTGTGTAATAAAGACTTGCACTAGAGAGTTTGGAATATGGTGGATTAGCAGTCTGACAATACGACTAGTAGCTACTTCTGTCCTCCCTTTCTTTGTCTTACATTGTGTTATTCGATGAATAAATCACCTGCAAAAATATTTTTGTCTATCGACAGTTCGATCGTGTAAAATCCCGGTTCCAGTTCGGGGATCGGAATGATGCTTTTCCCGTTGAAAAGGTCGAACTGTTCTGTAACCTGACCATAGTTGCCGGAAATTACCAACAGTCCCGTTTTACTCTCTGTGCCCGATGTAAAAATGACCTCTATTATATCCATCGAACGATCATAGAATACAAGCGGTGTGTTTTCTGATAGACAAACGGGGCCGCCGCCGACTTTTACCTGCTTGACGATAACCGCTTCTTTTGCTTGCTGCTTGCCGCCACCATATACTGAATGGATGCCGGAAAACAGCATGAACAAACCTACAATTACGAACATTGCAAAAGATAATTTTTTCATAAGTTTATTCGATTTAGAGTGAGATATTTGTGTATTTCAAAATTAGAGCAAATGTCCCCGAAACCCAAAAAATAAGGGCCGCTAAAAATTTTTCAAACAAGGAGAATTCCTGCCTGAAATACAGGCTATTATACACATCAAAAAGCCCGAAAATTTTTCAGTTTTCGGGCCTTGCTCTAATATGCTCTAAATCAGCAAATTACCAGCAAATCTTTATTGTCAACAAGTTTTGCTGGCAAAAATATTGATTATCTGATATTTACGAAATAATATTGAGAATCACATCTTTGGTTGTAATATGCGAAGCTATTATTTTCTTTTTCAAATGGAACTTCCGCATGTATATTGTTTTTAGCGTTTCATTGGTAATAACGCTTATCTGTTGCGGTGAAAATCCGGCATAGAGCAGGCATAGCAATTCCACGAAACATGGCTTGATTTTCGGATATTCGGACTTGAAATTAGAAATCACATTATCGTATTGTTGATTTAGGGTATTCTCTAAATCCGATATTATCGTTTTATCCAAAATCTTTTCGGATAAAATGCCTTTGACTTTCTTGGTAAGAGCCGGGGAATTTTCAAACTCGTAATAGGTTTTTGCAAGTTCTTTCAGGACTTGAAAGCGCGTATTAAGCAGTTCACTAATTTTTGCGGCATCGGGTATTTGCAATTTGGTCTTATTTAGTTCTTCAATCAGCGTCAGATATTCCTCGATTCTTTGTTTCTGCATCTTATTTCTGCGGTAGAAGATATAAATAATGCCGCAGATCGCTATGACTGAAACCAAAGCGATAATATAAATTACATTTTGTCTTACACTGGAGCGATAGCGTTCAAATTCCAAGCGTTCGTCTTTATATCGCAGTTCGGTTTCAGCCGCAGAATTATTCATATAGCTTAAATGTATCGAATCACATAAAGCAAGACACTCCTTCTGCATATAGCAGGCCGCTCGGTAATCCTCATTTAGCGTATAGGCTTCGGCAAGGAGAATTTTAGCTGCCGCATCGTTTTCGCGCGGCCCTCCAATATTGGCTGAAATCGCTGCGTTCAAATAATATTCGGCGCTGTCCGGTTTATTGATACGCAAATAATATTCCCCCAAAACACAGCAATCATTCGGCGATAAATCATCCGACAACTGGAGAAAACGGCCTACATAATCGTTGGTTTCGTTGGTTACGCCTTTGTTCGAAAGAATCCCGATTAAACAACGCAGGCAGTACACCTGAAAATCCTTATACCCGAATTGTTCGGATAGATTCAATGCTTCTCGATAATCCCGGAGCGCGTTGTCGTCTTCGTTCTCCATGTAGTAAACAGCGGCAATGGCAATTTTAGCGCTGACTTGGTGTTTGGTTTTATTTGCAGCCTGATAGTTTTCGTAGGCTTCTTGATAATAAAACAAAGCCCTTTGATAATTATTCTGCTTCAAATTCAATTCTCCTAACACGAAGTTACATACTCCGATTAGGTAAGGATCATCTATTATATCCCGATACTCCAACGCTTTAAGATATGATTCGGTTGCTTTCTGATAATTATTTGTGCTGTATTCCATGCGCCCCAGACAATACCAAGAAAGGAACTTTTGTCGGTTCGTGCCTTTGCGCATGAAATAGTTTACTGCAGGACGGAGCATCGAATCGGTATCTATGGTTTGTCCTGTTTTATCCAACGCCAGCGAATAAAGCAGCCCATAATGTGCTTTAGTCGATTTTTTGCGAATACTGCCGGGGACGATAGCTTGCAAGGAGTGTAACGCACTGTCTGGGTAATCGTTAATTATTTCCTGCGTGCGTTCTAGTTCTTCGGCTATGTATTTGCTCTCGGAACATGAACACAAGCATAGAAAAAAGGCGCAAACATAAATAAATCGTTTCATAAACAGCCCAAATAATTATTATCCAATATACGAAAAAATACCGACTTAACTGGTATTTGACAAAATTAACGTGGCATATATATTGAAGGTTCTGGAAGAGGCATAAATTCGCAAGAACCTATACTTTACGTGAGGCCCTTTCTTCTTGCTTTTGAACTTAAATCATAAAGAGGTGAATCTTAGAATGTTTTCGATGCATTGTTTGATTTGCCAATTCCAAAAATTTTTCGTATCTTGCAGTAGGTTATTTGAAATGCGGTATTTGAGCGCAAGAAGCTGAAAATAAACCGTTGCCTTTTCGTTACCTATTATCCCTATACAAAAATGTAACGACCCGATAAATCAAGTCGTTACATCACTTTAATCCCACACTCTCAGGAGCCGGGGCTGTTCATTCCGCCGGGCCGCTATTCCGCCAGCCCGTAACGGCGCATCAGGGGCTTCACGTCGGGCACGGCGCCGCGGAAACGCACGTACTGCGCCAGCGGCTCGTCATAGCCCGCTTCGGTCAGGATATGGCGGCGGTAACGGCGCGCGGTTTCGGAATCGAAAATATCGCCCGTGCCGGTGAATGCCGCGAAGGCATCGGTGTCCAGCACCGCCGACCACGTGTAGGAGTAGTACTGCGCGGGGTAACTGCTGGCGAAGATGTGGTTGTAATAGGTCGTCCGGAAGCGTAAAGCGGTATGCTCCGGGAAGTCGTAACGTTTCAGGAACGCCCGTTCGAAAGCCGCCACGTCGCACCCTTCGACCGGCCGCAGCACGGTGTGCCATTCGAGGTCGAGCAGCGCGGTGGCATAGAAATCGGTCAGGTAAAGCCCCTTCAGGAAGTTCTCCGACTCCTTGAACTTCGCGATCAGCGCATCGGGAATCGGACGCCCCGTCTTGTAATCGCGGGCGTAGTGTTTCATCACCTCCGGCTCCCAGGCCCAATGCTCGTTCAACTGCGAGGGCAGTTCGACCATGTCGCGCGGGAAGCTGCCCGTCACCTGTGGATACGGCCCGCGCGAGAGGAAACCCGCCAGAGCGTGTCCGAATTCGTGGAAGAGGGTCTTGACCTCGGAGGTCGACAGCAGCTTCGGCCTGCCTTCGGCCGCACGCGAGAAGTTGCAGCTGATGGTCACCAGCGGCAGCACCTCCCGCTCTCCGGCGCACGAATACCCGCGCAGGCGCGAGCACCACGCGCCGCCGCGTTTGCCCTTGCGGACGAAGCAATCCAGATAAAGCAGTCCGAGGGGGCGGCCTTCGGCGTCTTTCGCCTCGAAGGTCAGCACGTCGGGGTGGAAAACGGGAATGTCCGTGCGCTGCGTCAGCGTGATTCCGAAAAGACGGTTGGCCACATAGAAAACGCCGTCGTTGAGCACATTGTCGAAAAGCAGGTAGTTGCGCATGCGCCCCAGTTCGGACCCGAATTTCGCCTTGCGCAGCTTGCCCGAATAGAAGGCCACGTCCCACGGTTCCAGCCGGAAGGCCGAATCCCGCTCGTATTTCACGGCGAAAGCCTCCAGTTCGGCACGCTCCGCACGTCCCTTCCCCGCGGCAGCGTCCTTGAGCGGCAGCAGCAGTTCGCGGACCTTTTCGGGCGTCCCGGCCATGTTCGTCTCCAGCGTGTAGGCGGCATAGTTCTCGTATCCCAGCATCCGGGCCCGTTCGAGACGCAGGTTGACGATGTCGACCGACAACTGGCGGTTGTCGTACTTCCCGTCCATGCAGCGCGAGGTGTAGGCCTCGTAGAGTCTCCTGCGCAGATCGCGGTTCGTGGCCGAAGCCATGACCGACGCATAGTCGCCGTTCGTGAACCCGACGGCCCAGACGCCCTGATGCCCCTGCCGGGCCGCATTGCGGGCGAAACGCTGCCGGGTCGTCCCCGCAAGCCCGTCGAGCAGGCTGCTGTCCTGCACGTACAGGACGAACTCCTGGGTCGCCTGCGTGATGTTCTGCCCGTGGCGGATGCGTTTGAGCGAAATCTCGCGGTTCAGCTCCTTGAGCCGCACCTGCTGCCCGGGCGCGCAGAGCGCCCCGCCGCGGATGTAGCTCCGGTAGACCTTGCCGAGCGTCCGCAGCTGGAGCGAATCCAGCCCGGCCGCATCGCGCCGGTCGTAGACGGCCTTCACCAGGCGGAAGATCGCCGTGTCGAGCGTCACGGCGTCGTATGCCTCTCCGGTCAGCTGCGCGGATTCCAGAGAGATCCGGATGACGGAGTCGCCTCCGAAATTCGATTTCAGGTAACCCAGCACTGCGCGCGGAACGTCCAGCAGGCTGTCGGCACGGTCGAGCGGCACGACGACGTTTTCGAAAGTCGCCTCCGCGGGGTCCAGCGCCCTGATTTTCGCAATCCCGGCCTTGTAGGCGCGGATGCCCTCCTCAATGGCGGGCATGATGTCGGCGGCATGGATACGGTCGAAGCGGGGCGCCCCGTAAGGGGCTTCGGAAGGCACCAGCAACGGATTTCCGGCAAAAAGCCGGCCGGAGAAAAGGAACAGCCCACATACGGAGAGGAGAAGCGTTCTCCTTACGAGCGGAAGGGATCGGATCATGGCGAACGATTGGCTGAATTTTTCCACAAGATAGCAAAAAAATCGTTCCGGACAACACCTGCCGGCAAATTAAAACCGGCGGAAAGAGTGTCTCCGCCGGGGCATCCCGTTTTCCGGGTAATTCGTCAGGAACTTTTCCGAAGCCGCACGACGACGGGATGGTGGTCCGAATAGTCGACCGGAAGCACCTCGTAGGAGAGCGGTTCGAAACCGCCGCTCAACACGTAGTCGATGCGCAGCGTGTTGTAGAAACCGCGGAACGTATGCGAATAGCCCGACCCGCACTCACGGAAGGCGTCGCGCAGCCCCCGCGCCATCGTGCGGTAGACATACGACATGGGCGTATCGTTGAAATCGCCGCAGACGATCCGTCGCGTGCGCGTCGCACCCACGACCTGCGCGATGCTGTCGACCTGCGCGGCCCGAAGCACGCTATTCTCGCGCAAACGGGTCACGATACTGCGGATTTTGGTCTCGCGCGCTGTGTCCGAGAGAAACTGATGGCTGGTGATGAACTGGTTGTCCGAAGCGTTGATGGCCGTCGAGCGCAGGTGGTTGTTGAAAACCCGCACGGTGTCCTCGCCCACAATCACGTCGGCCCAGACCGAAGACGAAGGCGTCAGCACGGTGTCCGAACGCAGGATGCGGTATTTGCTCAAGATGGTCAGCGTCGAGCCATAGACCGAATCCGGGGCCTGCGTGCGTCCGAAGTGCGCGATCTCGTACTTCTCGCCCAGCAGCGAAAACTCCTCGGACTGCTCCGCGAGGCGGGCATTGAACTCCTGGAGGCAGATCAGGTCCGGAGCCTGCTCCTCGATCAGGCGCAGGATGTCGTCGACGCTGCTCCGGCCGTCCTCGCCGTAGAAACTGCGCACGTTGTAGCTCATAACCTTGACAGCAGCGCGGTCGAAGGCCGTCTCCGTGGCATAGCTGCGGCGGATTTCGGGACGCCAGAAGAGCGAGACCTTGAAAAGCCCCGCCACGACGACGACCAGCATCGCCCCGGCGCACACCCAGCGCCAGCGGATGATCCAGCACCGCAAGGCTGGTCTCCCCGAGCAAACTCTCGCCCGATTCACCGCCCCACGCGCCTTCCACGGTCCGCCGGATGGTTTCCGTGCCCACCTCCGTGTCAACAGGCTGCGCAATGCCGTACCCC
>ERZ779643.2328-NODE-2328-length-11124-cov-3.013190_pt1 | contig 11124 bp, 8 predicted proteins | sample MGYA00511564_ERZ779643 | MGnify/ENA primary metagenome ERZ779643 (study PRJEB29588, sample SAMEA2147114) | human gut metagenome | biome: human gut; feature: human-associated habitat; material: faeces | place: Denmark | collected 2008/2010 ... | reverse complement strand
TAAGTGGTGCACTTTTCAATTGGTGTGGTGGTGCATTTTTCAATTAGTATATACATATCAGTGCCGATTCAAAGGTCAGTTCCTTGTGCTTTTCGTATGCGCGTGTAGTGAGGGCGGAAATATAGTTGTTCAGTTCGATGGAAGCCCTGTCTTTTCCTTTGCTGCATCCCTTAGCCGGATTCCAGTTCTTTAATGGAACGCTTCTCTGTATTCTTATTTCTTCATATTGCCCGTTGATGGTAATCCTCATTAGGATTGGAGCCTCGCCATTTTTCAGCAGTTTTGTTTTCAGAACGAAAAATAGAATGTTCATTGTTCCTTGTTTCATGATCATTTTCTTTTTGAAGTTGCACATTCGGTTATTTCGTCAATCCTGAATTGAGGGGATGGCTGGAGAGAAATGTTAAATTCGGTGGCTTTTATTATTGCCGGCTCTAAAAAAAAAACCACCGATTTTTGTTTCTCTTACTATTATCCGCCTGTAGGTACAATCATTATCATCGGATAAGAAAGCCTTTAGCAGACGTTGTATTTCATCCGTCATTCAGTAGGGTATGCAAATGTAGAATTTCATCCCTGAAAATGATTCACGCAAATCGTTGAGAATAAGTGAAGTATGGTACATATCGGTGGTTTTTTCATGGGACTCAAAAAAAGCCACCGAATCAGCAATTTTTTATTGCACCAGATTGCATATTTTTGCGGATAGTACATAAAGAAAAAGCCGCTGAAATAACTGTATTTCAGCGGTTTTCATGATTTTTCGTTTTGTAAAAGTGGTGCCACCAGGAATCGAACTGTTGATTCAAGTGGCTGAATATCTTTGATTTATCTTTCTGCAAGTAGTGTAATCTCCCGCTATTGCTCCACCGGATTGTTGCAGCGTTCTGCGTCAGGTTGCGTGGAGGTTTCCTTTACTGATTACAAATATACGACTTTTTTCTGTATGTCAAGCATATAATCGTAGAAACTTCTCCACCTTGGTTCAAAATCCTTTTTGGACTTCCCAATAACCGCCTTTATCCGGTCCTATACGCTTAATTGCTCCTTTCTCTTGGAGTGAAGCTAATCGCCTTTTTACACTGCTGTCGTGTAGTCCCAATCGACCAGAAATCTCTTTTCTTGAAATGCAGGGATTCCCTTTAATAAGTTCAAGAATAGCATCTTCCTGTTTGCTTTGGTCGTTTTCTGGTCGTTTTCTGGTCGTTTTCTGGTCGCTCTTTTGGGTCGCATTCTGTTCGTATTGGGTCATAGCTCTTTCCGGGTACTCAAACTTAAAAATTGTCCATATACCCGAAGCGTCATAGCGGAACTCGGGCCTGGAGAAACCATCATTCTTGCAAGCCATTATGATACGCTCGATGCCGCGCCCCCACGCCTCAATCTCACCTGCACGGAAGAATGTGTTGGCTATATCGGGATTGTAAGGCATACTCCGATGAGAAGACAATAATGTTTCTACAGTCCATCCTTCGGGCAATACTCCACCGTTTATTATCTCCAACTTGTTTTCATACACGCGGATTTGGATGGGAGAAGGTTCTGCATAGTCTTTGTTGATGCAGGCATTTAATAACGCCTCACGCAGAGCCTCACGAGGCATAGGCAATGTTTCTATCCGTTGGATGCCCTCGTAGGTAATGATGGCTTTCATGTATTTGGTACATAGTAAGTCCATCAGTTTCACAATTTGCTGGAACAGATTACCATGCACTTCGTCCTGATACACCAAATCCATGCCTTCACGGAAGAAGCCGACCTTTACAAACGCTCCGGTTACGTATTGTTCCGGGTCGGGATGGAACAACAAAGCGGCAGCACGTTTCAAATAATTGCCTTCATAGAGCCGCAGTTTCTCCAACAGTCCGTGATTGTCGTCCATCAAGTCCGCTTCCTCCATGCGTCCGCTCCGCTTGGCATACTTGCGGAACAAATCAAACGTAGTGTTGTCCAAGTCCTCTGCTTTCAGATAAGGTACCGGCACACCGTCCCATGTCTTGCCTTGCTTGCGAAGCATGAAGCGGTCGAGTGCCGCTCCTTTCAGTTCCTGATTGGTCGCACCGCTCCGTTGGTAATACTTTCCTCGAAAACTGATGGGATAAGGATAAGCCTCCGTCACAATCTCCAGATATTGTTTTTCGTCCTTTTCTTTCAAATTGACTTCCACCAAGATTCCCATCATGTCACGTACCTTGTTCGGGATGTCCTCCATCAACTTCTTGGCATCCTGTATACCGCACACTTCACCATTATCACGCAGACCGATATACAGTGTACCACCTTGTGCATTGGCAAAACCACAAATCCATTTCTGGTATTCATCACGCCAAGATTCTTTGAATTCTATGTTTTGGGATTCGGTATTCATGTTTTCCTGCTGAACGACATTGCTTATATGCCCCAAAAATACAACTTTTTATTTAATAAAATCATCTCATATGGAAGGAAAATGAAATGAAATCACTATTTTTGCATTATATCTGAGTTTTGAAATATGGAAGCAAGTAAGATGCGAGATATTAATCGGCTGAAAATATTGTTGGCAGAAAAGAAGAAAACGAACAAGTGGCTGTGTGAGCAATTGGGAGTTAATCCTACGACTGTTTCAAAATGGTGTACAAATTCATCGCAGCCAAGTTTGGAAATGGTTCTAAAAATGATGGAAGTCTTGGATGCGGACATAAATCAAATAATCAATTTGCCAGAAAGAGGGCATTAAACAGTTGCTTTTGCTTAAAGTATGATTTCAGGCCTACATTAAGGCTCTAATCTAAACTTCCTATAATATAATGTTATGACAATATGGTAGATAAAAAGACGTTGACAGAAGAAGACATCAAGCGTTTGTTTATCACAAAAGCCATCACCAAGGCAGGATGGGCAGACGACCAAATAAAGATGGAGTATTACTTTACCGATGGTAGGGTAATATTTGAAGGAAGCACGCATGACCGTCAGGCTCGAAAGCGTGCTGATTATGTCTTGTTTGACAGAAATAATTACCCTATTGCCATAATAGAAGCCAAAGACAACAAGAAGCCTGTTGGTGGAGGTATGCAGCAAGCAAAAGAATATGCTGAAATCCTTGATATAAAATTCGCATACAGTTCGAATGGGGATGCTTTCTTAGAACACGATTTTCTTACAGGCAGTGAGAAAGAAATTCCATTGGAGAAATTTCCTTCACCGGAAGAATTAAAGAAGCGTTTGGCTGCTTCTGACCCGTTGACAGAAGTGGAAGAGGAAATAATAGGTACACCCTATTATTTTGATGCCTATTCTTATGAGCCACGCTATTATCAGCGTATTGCCATAAACAGAACAATAGAAGTAATTGCGAAGGGTAAGCAACGTATCTTAATCGTAATGGCAACCGGAACTGGGAAAACCTATACGGCCTTTCAGATAATTTACAGACTTCACAAATCGGGAGCTAAAAAGAAAATATTATACCTTGCTGATAGGAATATCCTCATAGACCAGACTATGACGCAAGATTTCAAGCCTTTCAAGAAAATTATGACGAAAGTGAAGGATTGCGAAATAGATTCCGCCTATGAAATATATATGGCTCTTTACCATCAACTTGTTGGTAAAGAAGGTGAACCAGACCCATTTGAACAGGTGCAACCGTCTTTCTTTGATTTAATTATCGTTGACGAGTGTCATAGAGGAAGTGCAAAAGATGATTCGGCTTGGCGAAAAGTATTGGAATACTTTAGCTCAGCCACACAGATTGGCATGACGGCAACACCCAAAGCGGCTGACGGGGCGAATAACTTGGATTATTTCGGTAAGCCAATTTACACCTATTCCCTTGTACAAGGTATAAGGGATGGTTTCTTGGCTCCTTATCGGGTTACCAACTGCTTCATAGATTTAGACTTGCAAGGATATACTCCCCAAGAAGACGAATTGGATATTTACAATAAACCGATAGAACAGCGTTTTTATCAGCAAAAGGATTACGGACGCGACATTTCATTTCTGAAGCGTAGAGTATTGGTCGCACACCGTATCACACAAATGCTTCATGAAATTGGACGAATGACAAAAACGATAGTTTTCTGTACCGATATAGATGAAGCAGAAGCCATGCGCAGTTTATTGACCACGATGAATGCGGATTTATGCAAAAAAGATAGTCGATATGTCATGCGTATAACGGGTGACGATGCCGTAGGAAAGAAACAACTGGATAATTTCATAGATGTTGACCAACTATACCCGACTGTAGTTACAACTTCGGAGCTATTGGCAACGGGAGTTGATTGTAAGACGTGTGGTCTTATCGTCATTGACAAGGAAATAGGCTCGATGACAGAATTCAAGCAAATAATAGGTCGTGGAACTCGTTTGCGTCCGGACAAAGGCAAATGGCATTTGGAGATTTTGGATTTCCGTAATGCCACTAAGAAATTCCGTGACCCAGAGTTTGATGGATTACCTGACCCTAAGATTACAGGTAAAAAAGCAAAACCTTATCCGCCTGTACCTCAAAATAGTGGAACGGTCAGCGAACCTCATGTCAAGTACATAGTAGAGGGTGTGCCTTACAATATCACAACCGAGATAGTTTCTGTTTTGGGTGAGGATGGAAAGACTTTAAGGACAGAATCTGTCAAAGCATTTACGAGAAAACAGATTAGGAAACATTATGCCACGCTGGATGATTTCATACACAAATGGTCTTCTGTTGACCGTAAGAAAGCCATTGTAGATGAATTGAAGGAATTGAATGTGCTTGTTGAGGCTGTCCGTGAAAAGAATCCGGCTCTTGCGGATGCTGACATCTTTGACATTATTTGCCACGTGGCATACGACCAACCACCACTTACTCGCAGAGAACGGGCTAACAATGTCAAGAAAAGAAATTATTTTGCCAAATATGAAGGCAAAGCTCGTGAGGTGTTGGAGGCATTGCTTGAAAAGTATGCCGAAAATGGAATTATGGATTTTGAGGACGTGAACATACTTGACCATGCTCCGTTTGACGCTATTGGTAAGCCACAGAAAATAATGAAACTGTTTGGCGGAATAGCCAATTTTGAGAAAGCGGTCAAAGAACTTGAAGATGAAATTTATAAAAATGTAGCATAACAACAATGGCTGTAAATAACATAGTAAAGCGCATCCAAAACATCATGCGTCAAGACGCAGGTGTAAACGGTGATGCGCAGAGAATTGAGCAAATGACATGGATGTTCTTCCTGAAAGTATATGATACGCAGGAAGAAACATGGGAATACAAGGCTTGTCGTGAAGGCAAGACATACGTTTCTATCATCCCTGAAGAATTGCGCTGGCGCAATTGGGCTGTGGATGAAAAAGACGGGAAAGCACTTACTGGTGACGCTCTCTTGTCTTTGGTAAACGACAGGTTGTTTCCGACTTTAAAAAATATCGAAGTGACACGGGAAACTCCACGCTCCAAGGCTATTGTGAAAGATGTCTTTGAGGACATCAACCAGTATATGAAAAATGGCACGTTGCTCAGACAGGTTATAAACGTTATCAATGAAATAGAATTCGATGATGCGCAAGACCGTCATTTATTTGGGGATATTTATGAGGGTATCCTTAAAGACTTGCAATCAGCCGGAAATGCCGGAGAGTTTTATACCCCACGTGCGTTGACCGATTTCATTGTAGAAATGTTGCATCCGCGTTTAGGTGAGACTTTTGGCGACTTTACTTCCGGAACAGGAGGCTTTTTGACTTCGGTATTGAAATATCTTGAACCTCAAATCAAGACGGCAGAAGATGGAAAATTATATCAAAATGCGGTCATGGGTCAGGAATGGAAGCCTTTGCCCTATTTGCTTTCCATTACGAATTTGCTTTTGCATGATGTGGAGGCACCCAATATCCGTCACTGCGATTCGCTTGCTACCAAAGTAACAGATTTTACTGGCAAAGACAAGGTGGATGTGATTGGCATGAACCCGCCATACGGAGGCAGCACGGAAGCCAGCGTGAAAAGTAATTTTCCGATGGAGATGCGTAGTAGTGAAACGGCAGACCTTTTTATGGTGCTCATTATGTACCGGCTGAAAGCAGGAGGTCGTGCGGGTGTTATTGTCCCTGACGGTTTTCTCTTTGGCACGGATGGAGCAAAATTGGCTATCAAGACAAAAATGTTGAAGGATTTTAACTTGCACACGATTATCCGATTGCCGGGAAGCATTTTTTCTCCATATACTTCCATTGCCACAAACATTCTTTTCTTCGATAATGAAAGGGCGGAGGATGCTCCGGAAGGATATTCCACCAAAGGCACTTGGTTCTACCGCCTTGATATGCCGGAGGGCTATAAACATTTTTCCAAAACGAAATCCATGAAGTTGGAGCATTGTAACCCGATTAAGGAATGGTGGAATGACCGGAAAGAGATTATCATTGATGACGGTAATGAAAAATCTCGTTATTTCTCTGTGGAAGAACTTATTGCCAATGATTGTAACTTCGATTTGTGTAAATTCCCTAAAGACGAAGAGGAAATACTGCCTCCTGCCGAGTTGCTTGCCGATTATTACAAGAAGCGTAAGGCACTTGACCACGAGATAGATAAGACGTTGGCTGAAATACAACGGATATTGGGAATCGAATTACCACAGGAATAAGAATAGCGTGCTGCTTGTAACAATTGAAATGAGCATAAGTATGAAAGACTTAACGACATCCAATATAGATAGGCAAAACATATTAAACAACCGTTTTGCAGTTGAAAAGGTGCAATCCCAAATAGGTGTCACGGGTATGCTTTTCAATGGGGAATACCTGTTCACTAAACAAATGGTTGCGGATTTCTATGAAGTGGATACGTCCACAATAGACCGTTATTTGTCATCGTATGGCGAGGAGTTGAAGCACAACGGTTATATTTTATGTAAAGGTAAGTCGCTGAAAGAGTTTAAGTTACAATTTGCTCACCTCATAAATGAGGCGAGCAAAACTACCCAACTTGGCTTGTTTAACTTCCGTGCATTTTTAAATATAGGTATGTTGCTTACAGAAAGCGATAAAGCCAAACAAGTGCGAAGCATTATGTTGGATTTAGTTATATCTACCATCAATGAAAAAACAGGCGGTGGCACTAAATATATCAACCGTAGGGATGTCAATTACATACCTGCTGCTATCACAGAAGAAAATTACCGAAAAAATCTCACATCAGCAATCAGCCAGTGTGTAATGGGGCATGTCACTTACAAGTATTCCTTAATTACAGACTATATCTATAAAGCTATTTTCAAAGAAAACGCAAAGGAATACAGGGAGATACTGAAACTGGATAGCAAGGACAATGTTCGGCACACACTGTATGCAGAAGTTCTTCTTGTCATTTCCTCCTTTGAGAATGGTGTTGGGGCTGCTATACGAGAACAGTATAAAACGAGAAAAAAGCGTCTTACTGTTGAAGAAGTGAAGTGCATCATTGATGAACTCGCAGAACATCCCATGCAAAAACCTTACATAAATGATGCCCGGACAAAAATGGCTTCAAGGGATTATAGCTTCCGTGATGCTTATCATGGCAACATTGCAAATTATTTGAGAGCCGTAACCCCTGAAGAGTTTGAACGGTTTATTGGTGACCAGTCGATTGATTTTGACCATATCTTGGCAGAGAATAAAGATGTGCTGAAACGCTTAAAGCAGGCGGAAGATGAATGAGGAAATTATTTATATTGACTACGATGAGGTCTTAAACATCTATGGCAAGATGATAGATGCCAGCGATGGAGGCTTTGAAGGAGTACGTGATGAAGGAGGTATTCGTGCTACACTTGATTTTGTGCAGAACGATTTGTATTACCCAACATTTGCGGACAAGCTGACCTATCTTATGTATAGATTTTGCTCCGGGCATTTCTTCAACGACGGGAATAAGCGTATTGCATTGACTCTTGGGGCATACTTCTTACACAAGAATAATTACTATTGGCACGCTTGCATTTGTATGCGTGCATTGGAGTCTATTATTTATCACGTGGCTGCATCAAATATCGACCAAGATTTATTGTTACGCATCATAAACAGTTTTATGACAAGCAAAGACTATGATGAAGAATTGAAGATAGATATTGCCAAAGCCATGAGTAAGGGTAATTTGGGTATTGAAGGTGAGGATTACAATAAAAAAGTTTGAAAATATGAAGACTATAAAAATAATATTACTGCTTTTCTGTATTGTTTTAGGGCTTAACACTAAGGCGCAAACAGTAGGTTATAATTATAAAGTACTCGCAGCCGAAGGTTGTAACATGAAGTATAGTGTATCAAAGCAAGATACCATTTATTCAGTAGTTGCTACAGTACGTTCAGACAGAATGAATTTTCTGAATGAGCCTACCATGAAAATCAGAACTTTTACAGGCAAGTTGCTTGAATTGAAAGGAACTGTAATTGGTAATGGCAGTCAGTCTGCTGGCATAATCAGTGGAAATATTGTATCCCTATTACAGAAATAAGTTCAACTGCCCAATTCAGAATTGCTCCACAACAATTTGAAATCTTGAATGAAGGTGTGGCTAAGATTCGTTTGTCTATGACACCGATGAACCATGAACGTACTTTCAAGAAAGATAAAATAGGGAAAAAGCTATATAAGTTCTATCTGAAAGAGAAGCAAAAGGACGAAGAATTCTAAATCTGTTGGAATAAAATGAACGGAAAACAACTTAAAAACAGCATACTGCAATGGGCGATACAGGGTAAACTTGTACCGCAAGACCCCAATGATGAACCAGCAGGCGTTCTTTTGGAACGTATCCGCAAGGAGAAGGAACGGCTTATTAAAGAGAAGAAAATCAAGAAGGACAAAAACGCATCCATCATATTCCGTGGTGAGGACAATTCCTATTATGAGAAGTTCCTTGTTACCGGGGAAGTGAAGTGTATCGATGAGGAGATTCCGTTTGAAATTCCAAATAGTTGGGCATGGGAACGTTGGGGAAATATCTCTCAATCTATTCAATATGGTTATAATGCACCAGCCTTAGAAAATGGAGATATAAGGATGGTTCGTATAAGTGACATTCAGAATAACAAAGTGTTATGGGAGAATGTACCATTTTGTTTGATTAATACAAGTGAAATAGAAACATATCTTTTGAAAGTAAATGACATTCTATTTGCCAGAACAGGTGGTACTGTGGGAAAGTCCTTTTTAGTGGAAGATGTACCTGTGAAAGCGATATATGCAGGATATTTGATTAGAACAAGGTATAGCTCTTTGCTCTGTCCTTATTATATGAAAGCTTTTATGGAGAGTCAATTATATTGGGAACAGTTAAAGAATGGTACAATAGCAACAGCACAACCTAACTGTAATGGGAAAACACTTGCCAAAATGCTATTGCCAATCCCTCCCATAAATGAACAAGAACAAATTGTAGAAAAATTACGCAATGTATCTTTCCTCATAGAACGCTATGGGAAAAGCCAAGACTTTCTTAACCAATTGAATGAACAAGTTAAGGAACAATTTAAAAAGTCCATTTTACAGGAAGCAATACAAGGTAAACTTGTTCCTCAAATATTTGAAGAAGGTACAGCCCAAGAACTGCTTGAACAGATACGACAGGAGAAGCAAAAACTTGCCAAAGAAGGCAAGTTAAAGAAATCAGCCCTCAATGATTCCAGCATCTTCAAAGGTGACGATAACAAGTATTGGGAGAAGATTGGAAAGGAAGTGCGTTGCATTGACGATGAAATACCATTTGACATACCGTCAAATTGGGTTTATACGAGAATGGGGAATATTGGAGATTGGGGGTCTGGTTCAACTCCTGCAAAGGAAAATTCTGATTACTACGGAGGAAACATCCTTTGGTTAAGAACAGGTGAACTTAATAATGGAGTTGTAAATGATACCGAAATCAAGATAACAGATAAAGCTCTGAAAAAATGCTCTTTCAAGCTAAACAAACCCGGAGATGTTCTCATTGCAATGTATGGTGCAACTATTGGGAAAGTCGCTATTGCAGGTAAAGAAATGACTACAAATCAAGCTTGTTGTGGATGTACTCCATTCATTTACAACAAATATCTATTTTATTTCTTAATTGCCAGCAAAAACGATTTTGTAAGAAAAGGAGAAGGTGGTGCGCAGCCGAATATATCTAGAGAAAAATTGGTTTCGCATTTAATACCTTTACCGCCTCTTAAAGAACAATATCGTATTGTATCTAAAATTGAGAAATTAGCAAGTATTATGAGCAGATAGGTGGTAAGATAGTTGATATAACAGATGAAATGCCATTTGAAATACCCGACACATGGGCATGGGTAAGAATAGGAATACTTTTTGCTCACAACAATGGAAAGCAGCTTAATAAAAGTAATTCTTCTGGTAGATTTATGGAGTATATTACTACGTCTAATTTGTATTGGGATGGATTTAAGCTGGATAACCTCAAAAAGATGCCCTTTGAAAAGAACGAAATTGAACGTTGTCAAGCTATCAAAGGCGATTTGTTAGTTTGTGAAGGCGGTGATGTGGGTAGAACATGTATTTGGGAATATGATTTTCCTATTATGCTTCAAAATCATATACATAAATTGAGGGCTTATTATCCTCTTTGTACAAAATACTTTTATTATATCTTCTACCTCTACAATAAAATAGGCATTATAGGAGGAAAAGGTATTGGTATTCAAGGATTTTCAGCTAAAGCCTTACACAATACACTTGTACCACTTCCGCCACTTAGTGAACAGAAACGAATTTGTAGTCGAATATCGGAATTGTTTGGCAAGATTAAGGCGTAATCAAGCCTTAATCTTGCTGTATATTTCATTGATTTTGTTCACAATTCTTATTTGCTCTTGATGCGGTGGAATGCCGATAATAAGTGAATAGAATATTTCCTTGTTTAGATGTGGAATGGCTGCGCCTCGTTTAGACTTTCGCAATAACTCCTTGTAGAACAGAATATAGTTTAAGACATACGGCAAATGCATAATAGAACTAACCCAGAGTTGCTTAAATGTGCTACCCATATAGCCATCACAAGGTACAGTGAACACTTCGCCAGAATTTTCTCCGTCCACAAGGATGATGTTATCGCCCTTTTGCACAAATCTCCCCCTTTGCAAGTAATCACCTGCACTCTTTCC
>ERZ779643.2324-NODE-2324-length-11152-cov-2.393710_pt1 | contig 11152 bp, 6 predicted proteins | sample MGYA00511564_ERZ779643 | MGnify/ENA primary metagenome ERZ779643 (study PRJEB29588, sample SAMEA2147114) | human gut metagenome | biome: human gut; feature: human-associated habitat; material: faeces | place: Denmark | collected 2008/2010 ... | reverse complement strand
CTAATAATCCTGCTCCGTAAACAAAATCTTCATACTCACTCATACTCATAGAAGCCTCTTGTGCATCTGCATACGTTGGATATTGAGTCCCACACCATCTTAAACTTCCATCACCAGTTCTATCCGAGTAAATCTTTCTCCATGCACTAGCTCCTTGCTGATGGATTTTTAATTTATTAGAATCTATCCTAGACAGCATCCTTGTATTTCTATTCCCCCAAGCTGTTAACCATACATCAGCTTTACTTAATATAGATTCATATATCATATTGCCACTCTTAAGCTGTTTTTCACTTCCATACTTTAATTGAATTTCATTCATCTCTACTGTCCTTTCCTATCGGGTTGATCAACTGAAAAATATGTCATTGCCTCATTTTTCACAAGCTTGCCATCTGTGTCTATTTCTGATGCTTATTAACAATTCTTGTCTCATATCTGCCGGTTGCAATATCAATATACCTTACAAACAAAGATACCTTATTCTCTTCATTAAGGCTGTTCCAGATCAGATCCGTATATTCATCAATGTCATCCATTACCTCTACAAGCTTCGGTTCTCCCTCAAAGCTCGGGAGCGGATTACCGTCATGCATATAGGTATGGATAAAACGGCCTTCTCCTGCAAGTGGATTATTATAATAGAAGGTAAAGCGGTTGCAGGCTTCCGGATTTCCGTTATCACTCTTCAAAATAGACATTGCATAACGATATTTTCCGTCCTTAATCTTCATGCTTCCGGAAATTCTCGGGGTATAATTCGGTGCATCCGGCTCAAATTCCCGGCTGCGCAGGGCCTGCTCAAAATTCAGTCCATTCCGCATCCCGTCATAAATGGTATCCGTCTGATCTCCATTTGTAACAATGGTATAATCTCCCAGTACACGAACCGGGGCATAGATGATAAGACTCGGATCCTCCAGCTTTGAGGGATCAAAGGCCTCCGTACGGATTCCATCCTCATATTCAACGAAAATCCGGTTACGGCTGTTGCTGCTTCTTCCCATGATAAAATAAGCAGTTACCGCTTTCTTTCCATCCGGTGAGATTCCAATCACAATTCCTCTTCCCGGATATGCATTCTCCTTAAGCTCCCTGTCCAGTGACAGTTTTTCCATTTTTGCTTCCTCCTTCTTAATTCCTTATTTGTAACTATTCAGAGCCATGCAAGTTATGACAATATGGACGTTGTCAACCTGCGCCTTCGGCTTGCTTTCGCTAAGTGCTCTACATAAAAAATCTGGACATACACATGCGATACTGTGTTTGCCCAGACGGTCGGCTCTTCTTTATTCACATGCTCCCTGTAGGTACCCCTACACAGATCACTCTGTTTCCGTCAGTCGCATGTCTAAATTCATCATAAGGGATCTTTCTCAAAATTGCAAGCTGCACTTTTCAAAATGGACATAATGGATCAATTCATAAGAAAATAGTCCAAAATTCATTATCTGTAATGAAAAGAACTGAAAACATGATAGCGAAAATGGACATATGGTTGCAGTAAGAAGCATAAATGTCCAAAATCTAACCATTGCAGCAAAGAGATTACTAATTCTTATAGCGAAATTGGACATATGAATACGACAAGAAGCATAAATGTCCAAAATCCAACCATTGTGGCAAAGACATTGCTAATTCTTATAGCGAAATTGGATATAATGCAACAAAACTTGAAAAAATAGTCCAAAATCAAGTTCTCATAAAATAATGGAGCTTGCTTGTGAAAACTTTAGGAAGCACTTAAAGATAATAAGCAATAGGGCAGAGATACCGGATATATTTCACGGCCGGTACATACACTGCCATGTCAATAATTACCGGGCAGATGATGATCTGCAGCAATATAAGTACAGGAAGTGCCGATAACATTCCCATATCTTTTTTCCATATACACATCGTACACGCAGTAAATAAAATGGATACCACAATGAGCAGAAGCATCTGCAAAAGCTCTGTCACAATTACCATTCCAATTCCCGTTGCGGTTACAAATCCTGCTCCACTCGCCGCATCCAGCATCTCCGACTGCAATATGGTTAAGCAGGATAAGCCTGTCCCGACAAGCATCATCGGTGTTGCTGCTGCCAGCATTCCGGCACACTCATAGCTGCGGCGTTTTCCTTTCTCCAATATTGACAGGAAATGCTGATTTTTCTCTTCCTTACAGGACGCTCCCGACAGATAAACCGTCAGAAAAATCATGCAGGAAATCACACCACGAATCAAATTTTCCATATCAGCCGGCTGACCTGCAATTCTGTTATGATTGCGGTTTTGATTACTGTTTTGATTACTATTTTGATTGTGGTTTTGATTGTGGTTCGGTTTCCCGATTTCCAGCCCGTCTGCGTCTCCATTCTGCCCGTCGGAGCCGGGCTCTGCTCTTCTTAAGTCACTCTCCATTCCGGCATCCGTTTCCACATAAATCACTTCTGTATGGAAAATCGCATCACTGTTCAAATAATATTCATACCTCTCTGCCAGCATTGTCGAAGCTTCTTCGGAGCTCTGTCCGACAATTGTTTCCTGATTCTGCTGCAAAAGCTTTTCTCCATAAAGCTCCAGAACAGTTCCATATACAGTCTCTCGTACCGCCATCCCCTTCGTTGTAAAAGGAGTATAGACATAAGTAATGCTGTCTGTAAATGAACCTTCTTCGTATTGCTTTGCAAATTCTTTGTCAAACACAAATCCGCATTCCAGCTCTCCTGCCTCTACCGCCTGTTCCAGCTCTTCCGTGCCTTCATAAGTGGTAAATTGATACACATCCCTCTTTTGCATCAGACGGTCCGCGATGGTCTGCGTAATACCGGATGTCACGCCCACGAGTCCGATACTGCTGTTTTTTGTATCCGGGATATGGATACCTCCAATCACCAGAAGAAGCAGTACCAGAAACAGTATTTGAAGCCAGCAGATTCTGTGTTTCAGCCATAATTTCAGTTGAAGCTTATAATAAACAAATCCCATTGGGACTTTTTTTATGTTTTCGCATATACCCGTATGGGAATGCATACAAGATCGGATATCGTTATATGACTGCTGCCCACTCTTTTCATTTCTCCAGGAAAGAAACCCTCCAGCTGCCATTCCCATAAGCAGGAAAAATACCGTTCCGGCAACCGATTCTTTCGATATCTCTCCTTCCAGCATTCCGGCTGCATATACATTCCAGTATTTCATGGGTAGGAAACGGCTGATTCCGGCAATCTCTTTTCCCTGATAAGCCTCCGGAATCAGCACACCGGCTCCAATGATTGTAATTACATTTACTGCAAAAACAAATACTGCCGCCTGTGAGCTGCTGCCTGAAAGCTCATATAACACATGAAAATAAATCGCTATTCCAAGACACAAGAGCAACAGGGCATACCATGTTGTCCCCTGATAAAATACGAAATACGTTTTGGTCCAACCGGCAACGCCGATTCCCGCAAAGTAATACAGGAGTCCTGTCACATACAAAAACTCTGTCATTACCAGAATCTTAACGACGGACTGTCGGATACTTCCTACGCCACGGATTTTCAGTTTATCCTCCACGGATCTGTTCCGCTTTCCATATAAAAATCCAAACTGGATCCCACACATCATAAGCAGAATCACAAGGCCTGCTGCGTAATAATACTCCGCAACCGATAGATTTCCCATAGTCGAGAGCATTCTGGCAGAATATACGCTGTCTCTTTTCAACATCTGATGGGCAAACAGATAGGCAATCGTATTGCCTAGCCCCGCGCCCTGTAATTCGACACCATAATAAGAAGCCGTGTCCAATGCCGCATACACGCCCGCTTCTGCGGTCTGTAAAAAGGATACTCCTGCCGTCACCAGTTCTTCAAATACCTGTGTGTTCTGCGCAGCATCCTTCGGAAAATAAATCTGTGCAGGCGGATTGATCCCTACCTGCACATCATGATAAAAGCCCTCAGGCAGCACAACCACCGCCTGAAGGGTTCCCTGCTTTAACTGCTCCACAGACTCCTGTTCATCCAGATAATAAAAATCACAGACCGAACGGACACTGTCCATAGAGGAAATATATTGTGTTGCCAGACGGCTGATACTCTCTCCCTCCGGAATCGCAATGCCAATATTCACCTTCTGAAACACCTGTGCATTCTGCATGATCGCGCTGAATGCCGCTACCAATACCGCCGTCAGAAGCAGGCAGGCGCAAAAGCTTCCTATGGACTTTAACAGTGTCTTCCATGTTCTTTTACATTCCACTATGAAAAAAGCAATCCACGTTTTCATCCGGTTTCCTTTTAGTATCCCAATAATCCATAAAGCAACTGATTCAGATCATCAAATAACTCATCATACTCCGCTTCACTGGCATTTCCAATATCAAAGGCTTCCCCCTTCATTGTGTCAATGACCGCACCCTTAGTTACAGCAATATCCCCACTTAGGGTATAATCCGCCTCTCCCTCCAGGGCAAACTGATCCACAGTCAGTCTGATCTCCTTGCTTCCAACGGAAAGGCTTCCGTTCATTTCAATCTTTTCATAAGTATTTTCCGATTTAATGTCATAAGCTTCTGTACTCCGGTTGTATGTCACCTCGACATGGTTTCCCGAAAGATCCACTGTAATGCTTTCCTCATCTCCTGCAAGCGTTCCTTCGATTGTGCATACTACAGCACCGTTCACAAGTATCTCCATGTTCTGCGTCCGATAGTCCCCACCATGGAAAATCACCTGATAAATATCCCCTGCAGCTTCAAGCTCCACACAGGCCAGCTCCTTTTGATACACATAAAACCGGATCGTTGCGTCCTCTATATCCTGAATATCTGCAAATATCTGCTCCGTGTATTCCTCTGCGGACATTCCAAGCGCATGCAGCCGATCTGTCATCGCGGTCTCGACATATTCCTGATAAATCTCCCTGAACCGGTTCATATCCTCCCGTGTCACCAAAATCGCATATCCCTTGCACTTCCGGATATTTCCATCCACTTCAAACTGCCCTGCATCTGATTTTTCCACCTTCAGGGAACGGTACCAGTTCATCAGCTTCACAGCAGACTCTGTATTTTTGATATCGCCCGATGATTCACTGGAATAAATCATTTTCAGAACATCATCAATCGCCTGAAGATCCTCCGCAGAGGCTATTTCTGTCAGATATCCATGCTTTTCCTCTGTATACTTATAAGTAAATACATGACTGTCTACCGATGGAATCTGAATACGGACCTCATCCTCATCAATCTGCAGCTTATATTCGATTTCAGGAATATTAATCCATGCGCTGTTATATGCCATCGTTCCGGCAAGCTGTTTGTCTTTTCCATCCACTCCCAGCTGCGTGTACAATACGATCGAGCCGTCAGAATATTCACTTTGCATCGCAATCTTGATGTTGGACGTAACCGTGTAATCTTTTTCAAATCCTTGAAAATCCCTGCATGTATCATATAAATATCCGCCCTCTGAAAAGGTCTTTGCACATGCTTTTTCCACAGCTGTTCTCGGATTGGAAAGTAACACCACCGCTAACACAAATGCAAGAATTCCAAGCAAAGCCACTACTCCAACAATAATCGAAACGATGATTGCCATCTTGTGTGACTTCTTCGGTTCCTGAGATTGAGGCCGTGGCTGAAACTGGGGCTGGGGCTGAAACTGCGGCTGCGATTGGGACTGTGATTCAGACTGGAGCTGCCGTTGGAACTGTGATTGAGTCTGTGGCTGCGATTGTTCTATATGAATTGGCTGTCCCGTCATCGGATCAAACCTTGGCACAAACTGTTTTCCGGTTTGTTCTGTTGTCTGCCCAATATCTGTCTGGTTTTCTGATATAGATGCAGTTCCTTTTCCGTCTGTTTCCTCTGTAATGAGTTCTCCTGTCATTGGATCAAATTTCGGCATTTTTCTTCTCCCTTCACCCTTACTTATCCGGTGTTATGATTTCTTTTCTGATTTCCTCTATGGTCAAATCTTCTCCCGTGAGCTCTGTGAGCTTCCCCTGCTTCATAATCAGACAGCGGTCACAGGAAAGAATTTCGTTTTCATCATGTGAAGTCAGCAGCACAATTCCATTCATGCTCCGATACTGCATCAGCCATTGCTGAATGTTATCCTTATAATATAAATCAAGTGCTGTTGTCGGCTCATCCAACAACAGAATCGGCGGCCACTGTGCCAGTGCGCAGGCAATCGATAATCGTCGCTTCATTCCTCCCGACAGTTTCCGGACTTCTGTTTTCAGCAGTTCCTCCAGTTCAAAGGAGGAAAGCAGCAATTCCCGGTGCTCCGACTGCCAGACACCCCATAGCTTCAGATTATCCTTCACGGTAAGCTCATCAATAAGTGGCGGCTCCTGCGGAACATATCCCACATACTTCCGGAAGTATGTGCGCTTCTGCAGCGGATTCTTTCCGAAAAAGGAAATTTCTCCAGCATCAGGCCGGATGGCTCCTGCCAGAATCTGCATCAGTGTTGTCTTACCGCAGCCGTTTTTTCCGGCAAGAGCAAGGCACTGTCCGCACTCAGCTTCCAGTGAGATATCATCCAATATGATTCTTTTTCCATACTTTTTCTTAATATGTGAAACCTTAAGCATACATTTTCCTCTGTTATTCCTGCATGGAAGCCATCATCTGCTCCCTGCGTGTTCTCTGAAGCTTCATATATTCTTCCTCACAGTGGTCAAATGTCCCATCCTGCATAAACCTCTCATACCACTTTTTCCAGATCTGCTTAAGCTGTTCCTGATAAGGCATCCAGTCCTCCACCATCATCTCCCTGGTGTATTCCTGGGTGCAGCGATGATCCTCACGTGCAATCAGCATCCGTCCTCCCTTGGGACGATCCTCATAGGATAACAGGCATCCTGTATCCGTCAATGCCGCACATTCTCCCATGGCATCAACTCCGATAAAGGTAAAGCACTTATGACGCATCCGCACATAAAGCAGACTCCCTCCCGGATACCCAAAGGAATCCAACGCACAACTGCTGTTCATCAGCCAGTTCTCGATCTCTTCAGTATCAGGCTCTTTTTCTGCCATGGTTTCCTCTGCCTTTGCTTCTTCTGTCCTTCTGTGCTGCATCCACTCTGCTCCGGATATTTCCTTCCATGCCCGGATTCTGCGGATCATATCCTCCGGAGAAAGAGAGCATCCCATGGACCTGCAGCAGTTTCCCTTACATTCCTTACAAATATCCTCTTCCGTTTTTGCCATGTCTGTCACCTCATCTTATTTTAGTTACTGTTCACTCGTACCTCGTTCCAGCAACTATTCGCAGGCCCATTTGAAGTTTTGCTTCGCAAAAGGAGCCTGCTCACTCCCGAACAAGCTTCACTAGACTCACCTTTGGTTCGCCAAGTGAACTTGTATAGTTCGCACTAAGCTCGAAATAACCTCGCTAAGTGCTCTACTCAAATCATATTCTTACGCAGCCTGATAGCAAGTGTCTGCCTGCTGTATGAACTATAACACCCTTTTCATCATATCCTGTTACCGGAAACCTTGCAAGTAGGTTTACACTGTTACGGTTCAATCGTACCTTGTTCCAGTAATTTACACTTTCAATAAATGTTATAACAGCAACAGTATTGTATTTTCATTTATTATCTTATAATATGATGATATCAGGGTCAAAAGGTCAAAAATCCGGTCGTACCTGCCCGATAAATTTCTATATAACAACAAAGAAAGGAAATACACCTATGATCAAACACATTGTAATGTTCAAGCTAAAAGAAAATGCCGAAGGAAAGACGAAACAGGAAACCATCGTGGAAGCTAAGAAGCGCCTTTCCGTTTTTGAAGCCGAGATTCCTACCTTAAAGAAGCTTGTCGTTGCCATCAATGATGAAAAAGCTGCCGAAAGCAACTATGAACTGGCTTTAATCTGTGATTTTGATGATATCGAAGGCCTGAATGCTTATCAGATTCATCCTACCCACAAAGCCTTTGGCGCATTCATCACTCCGTTACGTGAAAGCCGCGCCTGCATTGATTACGAATATTAATTTACCAAATCATAAGTAACTATTCAGAACCACATGAGCAAAATCGCTGCTTCGCAGCTTTCCTTTTGCTCATGTGGTTACTTCGCCATATAAATTATGCCAAATGTCCTTACGAATGCGAGCATTCGACGTCCATATTGCATAATTTGCATGGCTCTGAATAGTTACATGTTATATTATATGGCAATTCCTGGCAGCCTATACGATACGTATACTTTGCCTGGAAATGCACACTAAATTAGTATAAACAATGGAATTTCCCTTGTCAATATCTTACTCCTAAAAAAATTGACAAAAAATCCGGAAGATCCTATGGATTTTTGAACATTATTCAGTTTTCCGACAAAAAGGGAGCCATCCCCCTCTCCTGTTTCCAGAAGCTTCAGGCAATGACTCCCTGTATTTCATGAAAGACCGGCTTTCATATCATTATTCTTCTACAGATACGGTATCCTCAGCATCCTCTGCATCCATATCTTCTGCAGTTTCATCAATATCATCAATGATTTCATCTGTCTCATCTACCTGAATCTCTTCGGGATCTTCTGCAGGAGCTTCGTCCTTTTCAAAGTCCGTGTTGAGATAGGTGTTGCGGTAACGCTTCATACCGGTACCTGCCGGAATCAGCTTACCAATGATAACATTTTCTTTCAGACCGATCAGAGGATCGACCTTACCCTTGATTGCTGCTTCTGTCAGAACCTTCGTTGTTTCCTGGAAGGATGCGGCAGACAGGAAGGAGTTTGTTGCAAGTGCCGCCTTGGTAATACCAAGCATTACCTGCTTGCCTTCTGCGGGTTCTCTGCCTTCAGCAATCAGCTTCTCATTCATATCTTCATAATCAAGCACATCAACAAGTGTTCCCGGAAGGAATTCGGTATCGCCGTTATTCTCGATACGAACCTTCTTTAACATCTGACGGACAATGACTTCGATATGCTTATCGGAAATATCAACACCCTGCAGACGGTATACTCTCTGTACTTCACGGATCATGTAATCCTGTACGGCACGGATTCCCTTAATCTTCAGAAGGTCATGAGGATTTACACTACCTTCGGTAAGTTCATCACCGGCCTCCAGTACAGCTCCGTCTGTGATCTTGATACGGGATCCGTAAGGGATCAGGTAAGTCTTGGACTCTCCATTTTCGGGATCGGTAATGATGATTTCACGCTTCTTCTTGGTATCCTTAATCGCAGCTACGCCGCCAAATTCTGCAATAATTGCAAGTCCCTTCGGCTTACGTGCCTCAAAAAGCTCCTCGACACGGGGAAGACCCTGTGTGATATCATCACCGGCAACACCACCGGTATGGAAGGTACGCATGGTCAGCTGTGTACCTGGCTCACCGATAGACTGAGCAGCGATAACACCGACTGCCTCACCTTGGTTGATGAGGTGACCAGTTGCCATATTGGCACCGTAGCATTTTGCACAGATACCATTGTGGGAACGACAGGTAAGAATCGTACGGATCTTCACCTTCTCAATCGGATCACCCAATTCATCCACACCTACAGATAAGATCCTGGAAGCACGGCTCGGTGTAATCATATGATTACGCTTTACAATAATGTTTCCGTCCTTATCTTTAATATCTTCACAGGTAAATCTTCCTGTAATTCTGTCCTTTAATCCTTCGATGGTTTCCTTACCGTCCATGAAAGCCTTTACTTCCATTCCCGGAATCTTATCGGAGCCTTCCATACAGTCCATCTCACGGATAATTAATTCCTGTGATACGTCAACCATACGTCTTGTCAGGTAACCGGAGTCTGCGGTACGGAGCGCGGTATCGGACAATCCCTTACGTGCACCATGTGCGGACATGAAGTATTCCAGTACATCCAGACCTTCACGGAAGTTTGACTTGATCGGAAGTTCGATGGTTCTACCTGTTGTATCGGCCATCAATCCACGCATACCTGCCAACTGCTTGATCTGCTGATTGGAACCACGGGCTCCGGAGTCAGCCATCATGAAGATGTTGTTGTACTTATCAAGTCCCTTTAACAGTACCTCGGTCAATTCCTTATCGGTTTCGTTCCAGGTCTCTACAACAGCACGATAACGCTCTTCTTCGGTGATCAGACCACGCCGGAAGTTCTGTGCAATCTTATCAACGGTTGCCTGTGCAGCATCCAGCATTTCCTGTTTCTGTTCAGGCACGGTCATATCGGAAATGGATACGGTCATTGCTGCTCTGGTAGAATACTTGTAACCGGTAGACTTAATGAGGTCAAGTACTTCTGCAGTAACGGATGCTCCATGTGTATTAATTACTTTTTCAAGGATCTGCTTTAACTGCTTCTTTCCTACGTGGAAATCGACTTCAGGAAGCAGGAAGTTCTCCGGCTTCGTACGGTCTACATAACCAAGATCCTGAGGAAGAATTTCATTAAAGAGGAATCTTCCCAGAGTGGATTCTACGATTCCTGTAACGTCTTCACCCTCTGCATTCTTCTTGGTGATCCGAACCCTGATTCTGGAATGTAAGGTGCAGGCACCATTTTCATAAGCAAGAATTGCCTCGTTTACGTTCTTGAAGAACTTGCCTTCACCCACTGCACCGGGACGCTCCTGGGTCAGATAGTAAATACCAAGTACCATATCCTGTGAAGGAACGGCAACCGGACCACCATCGGAGGGCTTTAACAGGTTGTTCGGAGAGAGCAGAAGGAAACGGCACTCTGCCTGTGCTTCTACGCTTAACGGAAGATGCACTGCCATCTGGTCTCCATCGAAGTCGGCGTTGAATCCAGTACAAGCCAACGGGTGCAAACGAATAGCCTTACCCTCGATCAATTTCGGCTGGAATGCCTGAATACCCAAACGGTGCAGGGTCGGGGCACGGTTTAACAATACCGGGTGACCTTTCAACACGTTTTCAAGAATATCCCAAACGATTGGATCACGACGATCCACGATCTTCTTGGCACTCTTCACCGTCTTCACGATACCGCGCTCGATCAACTTACGGATAATAAACGGCATATACAATTCAGCCGCCATGTCTTTCGGAAGACCACACTCGTGCATCTTCAAGTCCGGACCTACAACGATTACCGAACGTGCAGAGTAGTCAACACGCTTACCCAACAAGTTCTGACGGAAACGTCCTTGTTTACCTTTCAAACTGTCGGAAAGAGACTTTAAT
>ERZ779643.2323-NODE-2323-length-11163-cov-1.862351_pt1 | contig 11163 bp, 7 predicted proteins | sample MGYA00511564_ERZ779643 | MGnify/ENA primary metagenome ERZ779643 (study PRJEB29588, sample SAMEA2147114) | human gut metagenome | biome: human gut; feature: human-associated habitat; material: faeces | place: Denmark | collected 2008/2010 ... | reverse complement strand
AGTAATATGGGCGTTGTTATTAAGTGAAAAGAATCTGCTGAATGTAAGCAATAAGTCTTTTCTGCATTTGATAATTCTTTTCTTGATAGAAATTATGATGAACATTGTATTGTTGATTATTATGCCGGCAATTCCGAATGAATTTTGTATATTAGATAATTTAGTAAGAGCAAATTCGGTTGCATTTATTCTCATGCTCATATATTTTGGGTTCTGTTTCTTGCTTTTTTATGAAATAAAAAATTTTGCAGTTAATTTGTATCAAATGTTCAATGTTTATAATATTTATATTGATATTGTGTTTATGCTAACACAAAGCGCACCGTAAGTCAACCGAGAAAGGGGTTAAAAAATGTAAAATAAATGTTAATTATTATCGGTTACAAACTGCGAATTATAGAGAGTGAAATAAAAGCCTTTTTTTGCAAGGAGTTCGTTATGTGTTCCCTGCTCGATGATATTGCCGTTATTCATAACAAGAATAATATCAGCATTTTTAATGGTTGAAAGTCTATGAGCAACAATGAATGAAGTTTTACCTTCCATCAATTTGTTAAATGCTTCTTGTATTTTTATTTCTGTACGGGTATCAATTGAAGATGTAGCTTCATCTAAAATCAAAAGTGGTGGGTGAGTTAACATAATTCTACTAACGCATAACAATTGCTTTTGACCTTGAGATAAACCACCGCCATCTTCTTTAACAATAGTGTTAATTCCATCTTCAAGTTGGTTGACAAAAGTCATACAGTGACATTCTTCTAAAGCTTTAATTACTTCTTCATCAGTAGCATCTTGTTTTCCCATCTTTACGTTATCTTTAATAGAAGTTTCTTTAAGCCATGTCTCTTGTAAAACCATACCGTAGTTGTTTCTTAATGAGTGCCTTGTAACTTCATTTATTTTATGTCCATCAATAGAAATTGAACCTGATTTTGGATCGTAGAATCTCATTAACAAATTAATAAGAGTAGTTTTACCGCAACCTGTTGGATATTTTTTAAACGGACTAAATGTATTTAATCCTTCAACGGCTTCTTTTGATGATTCTTTTAATTTTGATAATTCTTGAATGAGACACTCTTTTTTAACTTCAGTAACATCTTTCGTAATAGCAACTTCTTTATTTACAGCAACTTCTTCTTTTTCTTCTAATAGCTCTTTTACTCTGCTAGTTGTTGCAAAAGAGTTTTGAAGTTCAGCGATAACTTCAGTAATTTCATTAAATGGTTTAGTATAGTGGTTTACATAAAATAAGAAAGTAGATAATACACCAACTTTAATCGGATCAGGAGATAAACATAACATAGCTCCAGTTAAAGCGACACCTGCATATATTAGTGCGTTAATAAATCTTGTTGTTGGATTAACTATACTTGAGAAGAAGACAGCTTTAATACCAACTTTTTCAAGTTCATTATTCATTCCTTGAAGTTTAGCGTTGTTTTCTTTTTCCATTTGGAATGTTTGAACAACTTTTTCATTTGTAATCATTTCATTAATAAAGCCTGTTTGTTTGGCTTTAATAACAGACTGCTTTTTAAATAATGAATATGTGGATTTAGAGATGAATCTAGCAACAAATAATGGTAATGGAGTAAGTAAAATAACAACCAAGGCTATTTTATAGTTCATACAAAGCATAATTGTTAAACATGCTATGATTGTTACAATGCTTGAGAACAATTGGTTAAAGCCCATGATTAAACCATCGCTAATTACTTCAACATCAGAAATAATTCTATTAACAACTTGACCGACAGGTTGATTATCTAAATACTTTAATGGAAGAGTGTGAATTTTATTATTTAAATCTCTTCTTAAATCGCGTGTCATAGAAAAACATATCTTAGTGTTAATTATGCTAGCAAAATATTGTGTAAAACAAATTCCAACAGTTGCAATTAAAATTATCAAACAGTTTTGAACTATTTTCTCCATGTCAACTAAATTTTTTCCTAAAAGTAAATCGATAGACTTACCGACAATATACGGAACAAGTAAAGTTAATAAACTTGAAACAATAGCGCACAATATCGATATTGCTAATAAAGGAAGATATTTTTTCAAATAAGTTAATAAGAATTTAAAATTACTCTTTTTCATCTTACTTTTCCTCCTTTTCATATTGGCAATAGTGGATATCTTGATATAACTTGCAACGCTTTAATAACTCTTCATGAGTACCTTGATCGACAAGTTCTCCTTTGTCTAAAACAAGAATCTTATCACAGTTAACTAAAGAAGAAGTACGTTGAGAAATAATGAATATAGTCATATCGTGAATTTCTTTAAGTTTCATTCTTAAATCTTTATCAGTTTTAAGATCTAAAGCTGAACTACTGTCATCTAAAATAAGAATTTTAGGATGTTTAACAAGCGCTCTAGCGATAGTTAATCTTTGCTTTTGACCACCTGAGAAGTTTCGACCATTTTGTTCAACTGGTTCATCTAAGCCTTTTGCTTTATGACTTATAATATCTTTTGATTGAGAGATTTCAATTGCATTTGCAATATCTTCATCTGTCGCATCTTTTTTACCCCAAAGTAAATTAGATCTAATTGTTCCTTCAAACAAAACTGCTTTTTGTGGTACTAAACCAATATCATTTCTTATTTCATCTAAAGAATATGAATCGAGTCTTTGTCCTTTATAAATAATCTTTCCTTCAGTCGCATCATAGTTATGGCATAAAAGATTGATTAAAGTACTCTTACCAGCACCAGTTCCACCTATAATACCAATTGTTTGGTTTTCTTCAGCTTTAAAGTTAATATTCTTTATAGCTGCTTTACCATCTTTATTATATTTGAAAGTGACATTATCAAAGTTAATATAGTCGTCACTTGAAACACTTTCTTTTTCAGTAAACTTTAATGTCGATTTAACATTGAATAAAGCATTAATACGTTTAGAACATGCAATTGATTTTGAAACGTTAATAATTAAATTAGCAAATTTGATTAATTCAATTAAAATGTAGTTCAAATAATTATAAAGTGAGAATACTTGGCCATCAGTTAAATTTCCGTGATTAACTTTAATACCACCAAAATATAAGATGCAAATTACACCTATATTAATAACGACAATAGTTAAAGGATTCATTATACTAGAAATTTTACCTACAGCAATTTGTAATTTAGTAAAGTTTTGATTTTTATCCTCAAAGTCTCTAATTTGTTTTTCTTCACTTGTAAAAGCTCTTATTACTCTAACACCAGTTAAGTTTTCTCTTGTTTCTTTAGTTAAAGAGTCAAGCGATGTTTGAATTTTACTATATCTTGGTAATGTAAAGCGCATTATCAAAAATACGATTAAAGATAAAATTGGAATGACAATTGCAAAGACAATAGCTATTTTGGCATCGACAATAAATGCCATTACTAAGGCACCTAATACAATAAAAGGAGATCTTAAGAAAAGTCGTAAGAACATATTAATACCACTTTGTATCTGGTTGACATCGCTTGTCATTCTTGTCAATAGAGTCGAGTTGCCTAAAGAATCTAAATCTCTATGTGAAAGAGTCTGAACGTGTTCAAAAACACCTTGTCTTAATCTGCATGCATATTTATTTGCAACACTTGAAGAAAAATATTGGGCTGTTAATGAGAATATAAGTCCACAAACAGCTAAACCAATCAAGAGAATAAAGTGTGTAATAATGTAATTTTTATCGTTATTTTTTACACCTATATCCATAATATTAGAAACAACAAGAGGGACTAAAAGTTCAAATATTGCTTCTAATAATTTGAAAAACGGAGCTAAAAAAGAGCGCAGTTTTAACCCGCTAAAATACTCTAACATCTTGTTAGAACTTTTACTTTTTTTCATAAAAAACCTCGCAACTTTTATATTATACTTCTTAATTAAATCTTTTTCATTAAACTACAAAATAAAAATGCACTTAAAACATTAAACATTAAATATTAAGTGCATAATTAAATATAACTTTTAAGCTAGCGTAATATTGATACAAGGTCTAACGCAGTGACTTTCACCATCGACTGCATAAGAGCTTAAATAACCAGCCGAATTAACGTTCCAAGCACAGTAAGAAAATTCACTAGACGGTGAACGAGTCCAATATGATCCATTGTTCTTTAGTCCACTTGTATCTTTACTGCACCAAGCACCTCTAGCTCTTGCATAATCTGTCGTTTTACATTCCCTAGTTTTTGAAGTGTTATATCTTTCCCATTCAAACCCATAATCTGTATTAAAGTAGTCTACATATGATGGTAAATATACTTTATCATTTGTATCGTTGCATTCAAATTCACTATTTGAAGAATCTGTAGTAGTAGAAACGTTTTCAACCATTGTAGTAGAGATATAAGAATTATTAAAAGCAAAAGCAGAATTATAAAATTCGTTATTTAACCAACTTCTTATATTGCTATATTCATAGTTATTAGCATAAACTGTCGTATTATCAATAGTTCTAATATCATAGTTAGAATAATAAGCTTTCGCATCTAAAAGTAATGACGAAAGCAAGAAATAAGAACCCGCATCATCGTACAATATTTGCCATTTAATAGTTTCACATTTATACCAATATTGAGTACCCGAAACAATATTTATTCCATCATCAAACGTATAACTTTCACTGTTATAAACTTTAGCTTCTTCTTTGTAATAATATTCTTCGTTATATAAATACCAACCATTAACTTCAGTTTTAGTCAATTTGTTTAGTTCAGCTATAAGAGCTTCATCTTTAACATGCGTTTGTGGATAGAAACCATATTCTATAGTTTTTCCATCTTCAGATATAATTGGATCTTCCCCAGGAATTAACTCATTCTTTTTCTTTTCTATATACGAAGCGACATAAGTTACATCTTCTTTTACTTTATCTATTTTTTGATTCCAGCCCTTAAAAATATATTTATATTCTTCAGTATCTTCTTTGCTTGGTGTAGGTCCATCATACGTTGGAATACTACCGTAAGGAACATTAAGATCAGTTTCAAGTACTTCACCATTTTCATTTTTCCAAGTAACTGTATAGTTATTTATATTAGAAGTATAAATGGCGGTATATGTTACATTTTCATATACTGCACTTATTTCTGGTTCCCATCCAACAAAAGTATAGTTATATTTATTTGTCTTTTCTCTTGTAGGATTAGAACCATCGTACGAAGGCAAACTACCTTCTTTAACGTTTCTATCTAGCTCTAAAATATTACCATTATAGTCTTGCCAAATAACTGTATATTCTTCTACATAATCTTGATTAGAATTATTTCCACACGAAGTAATAGTTGTACAAGTAACTAATAAAAATAGCAATAATATTTTCTTTATTTTCATAATCTAATACCTCACTATTTTTATAACGAACTTGCAATAGAAATAAACTCTATTGAAGTAATATATATAGGCTTTTTATTTAATGTTGAAATTTTTAAACTATCAGTACTTTCAAAATCAATTACTATCGTTGTTGTTTGTTTTCCATCAATTATATCTTTGCTTGCTTCGTTCATTGATGATAAAACCGTTGTAGTTGTCTTATTATCGTTAGCTTCAGTCGTCCAATCTGTTGAAAGACTATCACCAACTTGAATCTTAGCAGCATTATCACTTACATATCCAGTTATAACTATTCTATTTACTTTTTCACTTAGTTTTAAAGTGACGCTTCCGTTATAACTTGTCGTTCCAAACTTAAGCATATCTCCAGTATACCAAGCAGTTTCACTTCTTCCTCCATTACCACCACCATAAATATATTCAAATTGATCTATTGAAGAAATTAAGTTAATACCAGTTCCATCTAATTCAAATACTTTAATTAAATCTTCAGAAGTAGTAATTTGTTTTGCTGTTTTTCTAGTTCCTAAATCATATTTTACGTTATATTTTGCAAGTGAAGTAAATGTGATAGATGAGTCTACTGTTTCAATAGAAATAATCATATCACCAAACACTTCAAATGAATATTTTTCTTCTACTGGTGTAATTACACTATCATTTACCTTTACTTTATCAACGTTAAATCCGTTAATGCCCTCTACTTCAAATTCAAATGTTTCGCCATTAGGTACTAATATTGAACTATTAACTTCAACACCTTTATTTCTAACAATGACATTTTTAGAATTGAGAGATATTGTTGAATTACCACGCTTATTAGAAATAACTTCTACTGAACTATTATCTTTTTTGTTAAATTCTATAGTTCCTTTATAGTTCATTATATATCCTTTTAAAACTACTTCATCGTGTTGTCCAACTTTTGCAACACCTTCGTTATTTGTCGAATTATAAACTAACATATTAATACTTGATATATTTTCATCAAGCAAAGTAAATTTACCTGTACTAGTTGAATTATTACTTGCAATACCTTTGGTATAAATTACTTGTGATGTATAATCGTTTTCATTTGCACAAACTTTATTAGCTATAGCAAGTGTTTCTTCAACAGATAAAGGAGATTCAATAGAACCATGATTACAAACTTCAACATTGACTGATTTAATCAAATCAGGATGTTCAATAGAGCTAACTTCTATTGTAGTAGTTCCATATGCTAAACCACTAACAAGGCCACTAGCATCGACTGAAGCAATTGATTCATCTTTTATTTTATAAGCAAACGTTCCTTCTCCTTGATTTAAATTAGGTGAAAGCTTTAAAGAATTATTTAAATCTAAATCTATCGCATTTGGCAAATTTTCAATTGTCAAAGATACCTTTTCGGTAACTTTAATAGTACATTCAGCACTTGTATTAGAATTATATGTTACCTTAACTTTAGCTGTTCCTGTCTTTAAAGCACTTATTGTAGCTTCGTTATTATTAGATGTTAATTGTATTACATCACTACCTTCTATAACACTCCACAAAGCACTATCAGTTGTATCAATTGGAGTAACATTAGCTATTAATTTTATGTTACTATCTCCAACCGTTAAATCTAATGTGTTTGGATTTATTGTTACTTTCTTTGCACTCTTATCTTCAATTAGTTTAACTTCTATTGTCACATCTTTATTAGGCATATCAAAGCTATATTTAAAGTCACTCGTTGCCAAGATTTCCACTCCATCAACATAAACTTTATCTAACTTCTTTGTCGTATCAATTATATTTATCTCAAATTCAACTATATCATCTTCATCATACGTATCTTTTAATCCAAGTATTTCAAAACCTTCTTGATTAGTTACACTAACTTTATGAGTTATAGAATTTGGATCATATACTTTTATATTTATATTTGCATATAGATCTTCATTTTCTACACTTGTCGCTTTTACGATGGCATTTCCAACTTTATTAGCTTTTATGGTTGAACCATCAAGTGTGAACACTTCATTTGTCTCACATGACCAAATTACATCTCTATTTGTAACATTTTTAGGCTCAAATCTTAGAGTAACAATATCGTTTAAGTCTCTAACACTATTAACGATAAGTTTTACTTCATTTGATGCTACACTCAATTTAGATGGTAAAACATTCAATTCTTTGCTACATCCACATAATAAAATAGCCACAACTGGAATTAAAAATATTATTTGTTTAAATTTAAGTATAAATCGTTTCATATTTATTATCCTTTGTCTTAAGAGTTAACACTTTTACTTTTAACAATATTAGTTTGAATGTCTTCCCATGGAACACAAGCTCTCATGTTTTTAGCAATTGTTGAAACGTTGGTACCTTCAACTTTTCCTTTTTCAGCCACTTCTTTAGCCGCTTTAACCTTAATTGGATCTACTCCACTTGCTTCATAGATCCAAAGGAGAAGTTCTGGACATAATAGACCTGTATATACTCTTCTTTTGGCATCGGCATCCATAGTTATGCTTCCATCATCTAAACTTTGATATAACCACGAGTCAAAAAAGTGCCACTTTTGATTCGGTTCATGTCTTTCTTTATCGACTAAATGTCCCTTTTTATTTGCGTAATCTATATAACCGCCACTTGTTTGTTGATATCTTTCTATAAACTCATCAGAAAGTGGATAATGTTTCTTTTTATTTGTCAAAAAGTCTGAGATGTCTTGCATTGTAATTGTGGTTGTATTTGCTTGAGCTTCAACCTTATTATCTTTAATTTCTTCTTTCATATTTATTGATTCATTGTCACTTTCGATATAATTATTAGTTTTTTTACTTATTTGATTTGTTAAGGAAGTTGTAATAAACGCACTTAGTAATAAGATGACAATTTTTCTTTTCATAATTAATCCTCCAGAAGATTATTAACTTGTTTTAATTATCTATTTTAAACGTCTAAAAAGCAATAGTATTTTACATTTATATTTCTATAAACAGTTAAAAAAGTCTTATAGAGCTACTTAAATAGAATTTGAAAATATATTGTAAATAGTATTTTATTTTAAAAGCTAAGCATTAATATTTAATAAAAAATAAGCATATCCTCATTTAGGTTTATTCCTATTTGAGTCATATGCTTATTTATTTATATTTAATTTTTAGATTAAAGAGTATTAGATAATTCATAGCCTTCCCAAATTGCATTCATAATTGTCTTAGCTTGTTTAGCATCACCAATTACATGAACGTTTTCTTCTTTAAGTGGGTTAAAAGCTCTAAAGCCTAAAGCTAATACAACGCTGTCAGCCTTAATTTCTTCTAATTTATCATCGTGAGAAACTACAATTCCATCATCTTTAACTTCAACACATCTTTCAGCAAAAAACTTTATTAAAGTACATGTTGTTTGGAAGTGGACTGGCACCTAATGCGCTATATGAATAAACTTGGTAATCTAGGCATAATGCACCAGGAATAATCAATCCAAAGCCACCTTTTGTTCTTAATGTAAAATAATTGATAGCTTGATCAGTATAAGAGCTGTCATGATTATTTGTATTACCACCTTTAATAGGTGCAACACAATAACGATTTGGTAATGTTACTCCACCAACTTTTAATGAAGTTGCTAAAATAGAATAATCTTTCATAGAACCTCCATAATTTAAAGACTAATATCTTTATAATTAAGATTTATCGCTAATTAATTTAGTTGTAAAGTACATTTTTTTAAATATTTTTATAGGTCAAAATTAATTTAAAATAGTTAAATTTAAATGTAAAATTATCTTTTAATCTGCATTTCAAGTAATTCTTCTAAAGCCCTAACATCAGCTTTTAATTCTTTACAAGCAGCTACAAATATTTCACAAGCTGTAATATAACCTAGTCTATTAATTGTATTACTAGCTTTTTTACGAACATCGGCTAATTTCCATTGTAATATTTGCGGAACCATTGCTTGTCGTCCATCCCAGTCAGCAGCCAAATAATCATCATATTCTTTTTTAGCTGATTTTAATTTTTCTCTAAAGTCTCTTATATCTTCATTATATAATATCGAATCAATTCTAGCTGCCCCGTACAATTCACCTGTTTCACTAACTAGTTTCATAGCACTCTCTTCATCTATACTAAGTCTTTTACTTATATTAACAACAATCATTCGATATAAAGATCGATATTTAACATATAAGATGCTTTGATTACATTCATCTCCTCTTTCACATAACCTATTATAAACTAGTGTATTTTTTTGAAATTCATTATATAAACTTCCAAGTTGCCAATCTTTTTCAGGAGTAAAGAAACTTGTCATTCTATGAACTATAAATTCGCCTGTTTCTTCATCTAAATAACTTGTTGCTTCCTTTGAAGTAATCCCTAATTCATTATGAATATAATCAAGTAAATCCAAATAATTTTGATTTTTTGCCAAATGTTTTTGTCTTTTAGCAATATCGTACCCCATACAGTCTCTATATTCACGAATAGTATAAGTCATGAGCGTAAGATATCTTTCTTTTAACATTTGAAGATTCTTAGCTTCAACTTCCTTCTTTTGTCTTTCTTGTTCGAGTCTTCTTTGTTCTTCTTGACGTTTTCTCTCTTGCTCTAATCTAATTCTTTCAGCTTCTTTTCTCTTTCTTTCTTCTTCGAGTCTCTTTTTTCTTAAAGCTTCCTGTCTCTTTTCCTCTTCTAAAGCCTTTCGTCTAGCCTCTTCTTCTTGTTTCTTTCTTTGAGCTTCAAGTTCAACTCTTCTACGTTTTTCTTCAGCTTCTCTTCTAGCTCTTTCCTCTTGTTCCTTTTTCATGGTTCTTTTATCTTCTTGAATTTTTTTATGTCCAGTAAAAGATTCTTCAACATTTTTAAACCATTTATTTATAAATTCTTCAGTAACATTATAGCCACCAATTTTTTCTACCATACGCATGAAGAAGTATAAACAATATTCCTTACTATTCTTAAATTCATTTTTAGTTTCAGCAATACATTCATTAAGTTTATTATAAATAATATAATTCGAAAATATAGAAATACCGTTTGATAAATTTTCTTTTCTTATTTCAGTTAAATCTGGCGTGTTTTTATTTTGCAATAAATCTTTTATGATTTTATTAACTTTATCAACACAATATCTATATCTTACAATATCTTCATTTAAATCTTCTAATTCATTTTTTTCACTTTCACTAACTGACAAATCCTTGCTATACATTTCTTCTAATACTTTTGTAGTTCCAATTTGATAAATCATTGACTTAATTGATGAAGAATTATTTCCACCGATTGAAATAGCAAGAAAAACTTTTTTTGCAAAATAGCTATAAGCATAATCAGTAATAATATTGTCTAATCTATTCAATGCATCAGAAAGATTATTTAATAATGTTTTGTCTTTATTTAAAGTAGTTTCACCAAAGACACTAGAGTAACATTTAACAAATTTTATTATCAACATATATATATCTGTATATGTCTTTAGTTTTTTATCTAAATCATTATGACACCATAAATATTCATATTCTCCTTCTTTAGAAGAAAGATATTCACTACTTAACTTATTAATTTCTATAGTAGCATTTTTACAAGCATCAGAAATTTCTACATCATATTTTAATAGATTTACTACATCCGTATATTGAATGCCTGGGCATCTAAGTAATACTTCATTATAAATTTCTTGTTTAATTTCATCGCTGCTAATTTTAAGTTTTGAATTATCAAAAAGTGTATATCTACTTTGAATAGCAAAATCATAAGCTTTTTCAAAACAATTAAATATGTCTTTTATTGCTTTTAAGTCGCAATTATTATCAAAAATATTTGTTAAAATGTTTGATATTTTTT
>ERZ779643.2319-NODE-2319-length-11176-cov-2.172467_pt1 | contig 11176 bp, 10 predicted proteins | sample MGYA00511564_ERZ779643 | MGnify/ENA primary metagenome ERZ779643 (study PRJEB29588, sample SAMEA2147114) | human gut metagenome | biome: human gut; feature: human-associated habitat; material: faeces | place: Denmark | collected 2008/2010 ... | reverse complement strand
TTGTTACTAAGCCTATTGAAGATGAACTTGATAAAAAACTTATGTACAAAGAAGTATCTAAATTAGGTAAGAGAGATAAAGAAATTATTGAACTTAGATATGGTCTTAATGGTAAGAAAGAAATGACTCAAAAGGAAGTAGCTAATATGCTTGGTATATCACAGTCTTACATTTCAAGAATAGAAAAGAAAGTTATTAAGAAATTATCTAGTATTATTAAGTTATAAAAAAGAGCCTAGGCTCTTTTTATAGTTCTTCATCTTCATATATAGATTTTTTACTTTCTTTATTTAAACTAATTGATAATACTTCTTTCTTACTAGATAATTCATTCATTAGATTTTTAGTTAGTTTATCATTTAAAGCATTATCTAGTATATAGATACTTAGTTTTTTATCATTATTATCAAGAGTAGTTATTTCTGTACCATCTATTCTTCCTTCATTATCTTTAATTACTTCTTTAGTTAATTCAGAGTCGTTTAAGTACTCAAGCATCATAGTGTTAGTACTGATTTCTATATTTCCTTCGAAACCACATTCTAATACTTTTCCTTCGTCATCAACAATTCTAGCTTTAACACCTTCTATCGGTTTACCGACAGTTCCAATTTTATAAGAGTCAAGTTTATTAACGAAGTTAACCGATGCTGTTTCTGTCATGCCATAGCCTTCTAAAAGTCGACATTTAGAATTAGCTTTTTCCATTCTCTCATTAAACTCACTAAACAGTTTTAAATCAGCTTTATCTCCACCCATAAAGGCATGGGTTAAATTTTTAAGTTTAGTACCTTTAAAGTCTTTTCTCTCTAATAACTTTCTAGCCATATATGGAATTAAAAGTAAAAATGACAATTCATTTTTATTTATTTTTTTTACTACTTTTTTGGCGCTAAAAGATATCATTAAAGCAGAAGTAGCCCTATTAACTAAAGGAGAATGGACACCCATTGCTAAACCAAATCCATGGAAGATTGGTAAAACTGCCATCATTTTTTTGCCTTCAACTTCTTTTTGAGAAAATCCAAGTATTTTATGACATTGGAAAGCAATATTGTTGAAAGCTTTATCGTTTAATACAACAGTTTTACTATTTCCTGTTGTACCACCTGATCTCAAATAAACAGATGGTTTATAATCATCTTTATTTATTTCAAATGATTCTCGTGATAATGGTAATCTATAAATATATTTATCTTTACTTATATTTTTTAATTTTGATTTATATATTAATGGATATAAAGCCGACTTTAATAAATTCAAATCAGATTTGATATTTAGTAAAAGATAATCTTTATCTTTTAAAGAATTTTTATAGTCTAAATATTTAATATCCGGGAAAATAACAAGCTTAGACTCAACGCTTTCCATAGCTTCGTTAAGAACCATAGGAGGAATAAGTGGATGAACAACTAAAACAATAGCTCCAATCTTATTCAGTGCATAAAAAGTATATATGGTTTCAGGAACATTTGGTGAAACTAAGGTTACGACCTGATTTTTCCTAACTCCATATGCATAAAGTTTAGAAGCAAAAATATCTACATTATCTATAAAGGTACTATAACTAATTTTCTTACCTTCAAAAGATAATGCAGTCCCTTTAAAACAATGATTTACCTCTATTGCTTGATAAAGTGTTGGCATATTATCTCCTAAATTTTATAACCCATTGGTAACAAAACCATAGCAAATATTGATATAAATATTACTTGGTGTAATGCATATATCAAAAGTGTATGTCTACCTATAAATGATATTGGTTTAAGCACTTTAAATTCCATATTAGGAATTAAGCTCTGTTTCTTATCTTCAGGATATATCCATTTTCCAAACGAAATACCTGCTACTATAACACCTGACCAAGGAAATATAGGAAACCAATCAGTACTTGATCCAATAGTGCCTAAAATAATTTTACCAAGATTTTTAATATTAAATATTGGGTATGCAAAGCTTCCTTTATTACCTATAAACATACCAATTGAAATTATTAATAAACCCACCATGAATGGAACGTAATCTGGAATATATAAATTTAACTTTCTACAAATCCATTGAAGGATTCCGTATATAGTTATAGTTAATCCCATACAATGCAATATCCCAAAGCAAATAATCATATCTTCTTTAATTATATAAGAAGCGATTGAAGTAACTAAGGTTATTAGCATGCCAAAAGCAAATATTCTTAGTCCTCTTATAATGTTATTTTTTGAAAAACTGGATGATATTCCACAAATAAGTAAAAACGTCCCGGCAAAAACTGGAACTAAAGAATCTACCAATCTTGAATCCATGATCAAGCTGACTCGATAACAAAACTTTTGCAATCCCAAATTTCCCATAGCATAAAAATTAGAAAATACATAAGGAAGCATAATAAAATCATAGCCTAAATGGTAAAGCACTAAGCCTATTATTGGAAGACCTCTTAAGAAGTCTATTTCCCATATTCTAGATTTTTTATTTTGATTAAAAACTCTTTTCAAATTGCTTAAACCTCAATATTATATTTTACCAAAAAAAATCAATTTTAAATACTATTTATATAGAGTAATTTTTAAATTCAAAAAAGGCTGAAAGCGTAAATCGTGGCTTTCAGCCAAAAGGTTACAACATATTAGCTTATTAATAACATGCAATATTTGTTTTTATTCACTAAAAAACTTCAAGAACGAATCTTGAAGTTTTATTTTTTTAAAGTGGTAAGTCCTTCTTTTTAAATCTAATTGCACCTACGACATAGCCAACAGCGCCAATAGCAAGAAGAATAGCTAATTTCCAAATAAATGTGTAAGTACCATCAAGGATAGATACAGAATCAAATAAGCTAATTATTGAGAAATAGTTGAAGTAATTTAAGGCATCTAATCTTACGACTGATGGAATGACTTGTGAACCAAATAAGCCTAACATAGTAGCAACTAAGAAGAACATACTGAAGCCACCACCGATAGCCATACTTCTCTTATTTCTATCAAACCAACATGATGTTAAGAAGTTAATACCTGAAATTGCAAATAATGTTAAGAATGCACCTAAGTTCAAGAGTATTAATTTTCCATAAGTTAAGCTTGTATTTGCATGATCAATAAATGCAAAGCAGATACAGCTTGTTATTGTTGTACAAACAATCATTGCAAATAATGATGAGATTAAATAGCAAGCTTGAGTGAATGTAACTTGTTGTCTCTTTGTTGATGTTGATAAAACATAAGCCATAGAGCCAGAATCAACTTGACCAGAAACTAAGTTGTTAGAAGCCATAATAATATAGATGATTGGGAGTAAAAGTCCTGCCATCTTGAAGAAGATTGAACCGACAATTAAACCATATAAGTCCATTCGACCTATTTCTTCGATAGCATCAGAAACATCTTTTGGTAAAGAATCTAATAAACCATCTGTTAAATCGCTCTTTAATTTTGCAATTGTTGAAGCAACTGCAGCTTCATAAGCTTCATCACTATCATAGCTGCTTCTATCGATTAATGAAATTTCATAATCGTAACGAGCTTGGAATGATACAATGGAAGTCTTGCACATATGTTTTACACTTTCATATGTATATCCGAATGAATCATATTTTGCTTCATCGACGCCATAATCTTTTAAGAGTGTAATCATTGTTGCTTTTGTGCTTTCACTTGTTAAGTTACCAGCAATTAAAATTGGAGTGGAATATTGTGTTCTTTCATTACGATATTCATTTCTTTCAGTACTATTGATGTATGCTTGAACATCGCTTGCTTCTTGATTGTTACTCCATTTAACTAAATCACTCGCTGTGATATTTGTAACTAAAGATGTAACATCATAATCTTCTGTTGGTGTTGAACCAGCTTCATATTGTTCGTAAATTTCTGAGAATTGATTGCCAGGGTTAATTGAGAATAACATACTAGCCATTAATTCTTTATATGCTTGTGAATTTTCATCGTTAGTTTCATCGATTTCTTTTGCTAACTTTAAAGCGTAAGCTTGAACATCGCTAACTGCATTTGTATAGACGTTTGTAATTAAATCTTTAGTAACATAAACGTATGTTGAATAAGCAGCTGTTGGTTTTTGTTCCATCCAAGCAGCAACTGCTTTTTGATAATCTTCTGTTAAAGTATAATCACTTTGTTTTGGTGCTGCTTCTAACCATTGCGAGACTAAATAGATATGATACTTTTCAACACTATTTTCATCATAAGCAGGTGCATTTGCCTTCCATGCTAACATAGCTGCTTGATATTGTGTTAAATCTTCATAATCACTAACTTTAGGCATTGATGCAATCCAAGCATCTGTTTTTGTTTGATATTCGTTTGCCTTTGAAATGTTGTCTTGATATTCATTTTTGAATTCTAAAACAAAGCTATTATCAAAGTATTTGGCACCAACATTAGCTCTATCGTAGAATGTTAGGGCTTGTTTTTCCATTTGAGAATTGATAGTTTCTACAATAATAGTATCTTCTACAGCGTTTTTAACATCGGCAATATTGCCAGATCCACTAATTAACATAACGCAAGCTAACATAAAACAAACAGCTGCTGTAATAATTGACCACATTACACCGTTAGCTTTGCAAGATTGTTTAAATAAAGCTTTACTAAACATATTACTTACTCTCCTTTTCTAATTCGTTATTTTTTAACATTATTTCCTTGAAGTGACGTTCCAATGTATATTTGACTTCAGAAATAAATTTGACATCATATTTTTGCAAATCAACAAATAGTTTATTGATATTTGCTTTATCAATTCTAATTGTTGCTTGATTATATTGATCTTGTGTTCTAATTACGTCATATGATAAATTTAAGAAATCTTTATAATCTTTGCTATTTTTGAATTCAATCTTAAAGTCTCTGACTGTTCTACCATGAATAGCATGCATATCAGCTATATCAATGATGTGTCCATCATTAATAAGGGCAACCCTATCACATGTTTCTTCCATTTCTTCGAACATGTGAGAACTCATAAATATTGTTTTTCCTTTAGCGTGTTCTTCTTTAATGATATCCAAGAAGGCAACACGCATCAAAGGGTCAAGACCAGTTGTAGGTTCATCTAAGATAATGATTTTTGGGTCGTTCATTAAAGCAGCAACTAAAGCTGTCTTTTGTTTCATACCTTTACTCATTCTCTTAAGGTTAGCTCTTGGATCCAATTGCAATTTTTCAATCAATTCATTAGCATAACTTAAATCTTTTAAGCCTAAGAAGTTTGCTTGACTCTTTAAGAAATCAATACCTGTCGGCAAATCTGGGAACGCAATTTCACCTGGAACATATCCGATATTTTTTACATATTCACTTGAATGTGTCCAAGCTTCTAAGCCATCAACTTTAACACTTCCTGATGTTGGCTTAATAAATCCCATGATATTTCGAATAGTTGTTGTTTTACCTGAACCGTTAGTTCCAACAAAACCAACCATTTCACCTTGATTAATATCAAGGTTAATATCAAATATTCCTCGATTATCTCCGTAATCTTTAGTTAAATTTCTTATTTCAATAGTACTCATTATAATGCTCCTTTGAAATCTTTATCTTCTTTGTAGAATTTCATGAAGTAATCTTCAAGTGTTTCTTTGCGATTAGAAAATTCATCGAGAGAATATTCAGAGACAATTGAGATAAATTTATTTATATTTTTATCATCGACTGAAACGAGAACTCTATTTTTCTCTTCCTTATATTCAAGAACATTTATAATATTTTCATATTTCTTTGCTGAATAATTATTAGCAAATTTTAAATATTCATCTTTATTAATAAATGTTAATCTATAAGTTTTAATCGAAGCATGTTTTAAATCGTTTGCATTAAATTCAGAAACAATCTTTCCATCTTTAATGATACCGATTCGGTCACATGTAGCATCAACTTCTGAGAAAATGTGACTAGAGAGCAATATCGTTTTTCCTCTATTCTTTTCTTCTTCAATAAACTTGATAAATACTTCCTGCATAACTGGATCAAGTCCACTTGTAGGTTCATCCAATATCAATACATCTGGATCTGACATAAAGGCTGTAACAACTGCTAACTTACGTTTAACACCTAAACTCATCCTCTTTGTTTCACCTTTTAATACGTTTGGTTCCAATTTGAATAAATCAAGCATTTTATCTAACATTTCTTGATTATGAATATGTTGCAAATCTTGCATCATTTTTAAAAATTCATAACCAGTAAGTCCTGCTGGTAATGCAATTTCACCTGGAATATAACCAACACGGTTTAAAATCTCATAATAATGGTTAAATGAATCTTTCCCAAAAATCATCGTTTTACCACTATCAGGTTTTGAAAAGCCCATGATATGTCTAATCGTTGTACTTTTACCTGCACCATTTGGTCCAAGGAAGCCAAACACTTCGCCTTCCTTAACTGCAAATGAAACATCAAATACACCACGACCAGAGCCATAATCTTTAGTTAAATGTTCGACTTCTAGTACATTCATGTAATTACCTCCTATAGTACAAAATCAAACTTTTGTTTATTTTCAAACTAGGGTTTGATTTTTGCTGCGTTTGTAATATACTAATATAGAAGGATTTGTAAAATAACAATTTTTGGAATTTAGTACAAAATCATACCAAAAAGCGTTATCAGTCTTATTTTGGAGGCATTTTATGGCAGAATATAGGAATTCGCTTAGATCAAAGAGATTAATTAGACAAGCATTTGCAGAATTAATGCAAGAAAAACAAAGCATAGATAAAATTACAGTTAAAGAAATTATCGAGAGAGCTGATATTTCTAAAAGTACTTTTTATAGTCATTATCAAGATATTTATGCATTATTAGAAGAGTTTGAAGATGAAATATTAGACATGTTAGACAATGCATTTGACGAGTATAATGCAGCTAGAAAAATGGCAACAGATATGCCATATATTGACCATGTCTTAAAAAATTTAAAAGAGAATGAATCAACATACAAAATGATTTTAACATCAAACTATCCAGTTCAATTTATCGATAAACTAAAATCTTATATAAATGGAAGAATTTTAAAAGATATTAAATTAAACGGATTATCTAGCAATCAAAAAATAAAGCTTATGGAAATCGATATGATGACAAATGCATTTGTTCATTTAGTAGTTGATTATATGCGTGGAAAAGTCGATGCAACATTTGCTGAATTAAGTTCTGTAATAACTTCAGTTTTAAAAAGAGTCGCAATGATATAGTCAAATAAAAAAACACCATGTTGAATGATATTATATTATAAAATGTACATAGTAAAATGACATTTAATAAAAAAGTATTTTCTACTCATTGGTGTTTTTTATTATTTAAATTACGCTTAAATCGTTAATAATTAGTCTAAACTCTAATCCTAATTTCTTTGCTGCTTTTTTGCAAAGGATCATTCTTTCCAAGAATATTTCAAAGTAATCCATAACCGAACATATTTCTGTATCGATTACTATCTTTAACGTGAAAGTTTTAGCCTCAGTATCCAAATTTACAGAGTTTTGAACAGCAGCAAAATTTACTCTATCGTGAATGTCAAATGTCGTTCTATCTTTATTAGTTACCCTTGAACGTCTAACATCTGTTTTATCAGCTAAAATTAATGCTGCTGTAATAGCATTGACAGGATAAGCAGTTGAATCATCGTGATTACCTATAGCTGTAACGATTGTAGCTATATCTTCTACCATCATGCCTAAATTATCCAAAATTCTAAATGCCATAACAGCACCTGTTTGAGCGTGATCATTTCTATTAACTACGTTTCCAATATCGTGCATATATGCAGCAATCTGACCTAAATTTATTTCTCTTTTAGAATAACCTAGTTTTGTTAATAAGTCTTTAACAACATTTACACATATTGTAACATGTCCAAATGAGTGTTCTGTAAACCCCATTGCCGATAAAGACGCATTTGCTTGAGTAATATAAGTATTAATTTCTTTGTTGTTCTTAATTTCTTCAAATGGAATAATTAATTCTTCTTTTTCTGTCATGGTATTCATCCTTTCGTTTTAATTATATCATTATTTTTCTTCGTTTAAATAAAAGTCCTTTAAATATTTCTATTTAAGCAACATAATATTAATCTTCATCATATAATGACAATTCATCAATTAATGATTCATATTCTTTTTCAAGTGAGCTTATTTCCTGACTGAGTTCGTTCATTTTCTGGCTATTTTGATAATATTCAGGTAAGTCTAAATAAGAGTGCTTTACACTCAAATCTCTTTCAAGTCTTGCAAGTTTTTCTTCAATTTTATTTTTAGCCAACTTTGGTCTAGGTTTATTAATCTTTTTCTTTTCAGTCTTAACTTGAGCTTTGTACTTTTCGCGTTCTAGTTGTTCTTCAAGAGCTTTTTGATTACTAATCTCTTCATTTTCTTTATTAACTAAAGGATCTAAAACGTCAACTTTAAATTCTGAATATGTTCCACTGGCATAATATAAAGTTTTATGATTGTGGAAGAATATTAATTTATTAGTTACTTTATCGACGAAATAACGATCGTGTGATACTACAAGAAGTGTTCCTTTATAATCGTTTAAAGCTTCAATTAACTCTTCTTTTGTCATCATATCTAAATGGTTCGTTGGTTCATCTAAGATCAAAACATCATAGTGACGTAAAACCATTTCAGCAATAACAACGCGCATTCTTTCACCACCAGAAAGATTATCTATTACTTTTTCATTAACTTCATCATAAGAAAAAGCATATCTTCCTAAATGGTTGTATATTTCTTGATTAGACATTTCTGGATACATATCTCTAAAATATTCAAAAATAGTTTGAGGACTGCGTAGATTAATACCATCTTGTCTTAAATAACCTATATTTAAATCTGTTAAAAACTCACATTCACCACTCAATGGTCTAAGCTCACCTTTTATTGTTTTTATAAATGTTGTTTTGCCAGATCCATTAGGTCCTAAAATTGCAAGTTTATCCCCTCCTTCAATTAACAAATTAATATTGCTAACTAAAGGTTCATCATAGCCAACCGTCATATTTTCGATAGAAATTAATTTTTTACCTTTGCGAATTTCACCAGTGATATTCATACTAATTTTATTCTTAGTCTCTTTTGGTGCTTCAATGGCATTTTGTTTTAAACGCGCTAATTTCTTTTCTCTATCATGAGCTCTTGAAACAAAACGTGGTTTAGGCATGTAGTATGTAATAAACCATTCTAGTTTTTTCATTTCAGCTTGTTGATGTTTATATGCTTTTAACTGTTGCTCATATCTTTCTTTCTTCAAGACAGCATATTTTTCATAATCACCGATATAAGTTTCAATCTTATGTTGATCTAATTCAATGATTTTATTAGCTAAAGCATTTATAAAATAACGGTCGTGAGAGACAAAAAAGACAGATCCCGGATATGTCTTTAAATAAGACTCTAGCCATTCTATTGTATCGATATCTAGATGGTTAGTTGGTTCATCCAATAGCAATAAATCTGGTTTCATTAAAAGAATTTTGGCAAAAGCCATTTTCATTCTTTCACCACCACTAAAAGTTGATATTGGTCTATCAAAATCTTTTTTATCAAAACCAAATTTGCCTAACATCATATCGATTTTGTAATGATAGTCATAGCCACCAAGTTCTGAAAACTTAGTTTCTAATTTTGAATATGTTTCTAATAGCTCTTGATTATCGTATTCAGTTTCTAACCTATGACACATAGCTTGTAAGTCTTTACCCATCTTTTCTAAATCAGCAAAGACAGATGAAGCTTCTTCATACAATGTATTTCCTAAATCGGAAATAACACTTTGTGATAAATATCCAATAGTGAAACCTTTTCCAATGACAACCTTGCCAGAATCAGTCTCTAACTCACCAGTTATCATTTTAATAATTGTAGATTTACCTGTTCCATTAGGACCGATTAAAGCTATTCTTTCTTTTTCATTTATCTCAAAAGAAACTGGAGAAAATAAAGGAACTCCATTATATTCTTTTACAGCATTTTGTACTTGAACTATAATCATTTTGTCTGTGCAAAAAGGTCAATAGCATCTTGTTGTTGCTTTGAACTAGAGATTACTAACACCTTATCTCCTGGATAAAGTACTGTTGAACCACGTGGAACTATAACATCATTTTCACGCATTACAGCACCAATTGAAATACCTGATGGCAAATTAATAACAGCTAATGATTTATCAGCCATAATTGAGTTTTTTTCTATAGTAATAGTTGTAATTGCTAAAGCTTCAAACTCAGTAACTATCGATCTAGCTATACCTTCTAATACAGAGGCCTTTTCAATGTATTTTGAAATCATATATGTTGCACTAATAGCTGTGTCAACTCCCATCATTCTAAAATATTGAACGTTACGTGGGTCGGAAACACTAGCGACAGTTTTCTTGACACTAAATACACTCTTAGCAATTTGGCATAAAGCTAAGTTATCAGCATCATTTGGAAGAAGAGCAACTAAAACATCAAAGTTCTCAATTTGTGCTTCTTCTAAGACAAACTTACTAGTTGGATCATTAATTATAACGTCAACTTTATGCTTTTTGGCTAAATATGTGCCATAACTTAAACTATCATTAATTACTACTAATTTATGATGTTCTTTCTTAAACATCTCAATAAGGAAGTCTGCCTTACTTTGGCCACCAGCAATGACTATTTTCATAGTTTTATTCTCCTTCCTTATTATAATCTTTAACTATATCAAAGAATTTACCAGCTGTTAAAAGTGATGGATAAATAATCTTTATTCCAGAATTATCTAATAAAACATGCTTTTCTACATCGTAAATTCTAGCTATAACCAAATCAACTCCAATAATCTTTTTAATATATTGAGCAGCAAATGAATTGACGTTGTCTGAATTTGTAGCTACTAAAACAAGATAAGCAGATTTAGAAATTTGATGACTTAAAAAATCGGTATCACAAGCATCACCAACTTGTTTGAAGCCAGAATAATCTGGTGGTAAGTTGCGGAATGCATCTTCTTTAACATCAATAACATAAACGTCAAAATTTAACTTTGACATTGCCCCAGCAATGTATGCACCCATACTAGAGCAACCTATAACATAAACAATTCTTCTTGATCTTAATAGCATAAAATTACTCCTTTCTACGAGATTTAAAAGTTAATATTTTTGATATTGGAGTTCTAATAGAATAAATAATTCCA
>ERZ779643.2304-NODE-2304-length-11229-cov-1.814391_pt1 | contig 11229 bp, 5 predicted proteins | sample MGYA00511564_ERZ779643 | MGnify/ENA primary metagenome ERZ779643 (study PRJEB29588, sample SAMEA2147114) | human gut metagenome | biome: human gut; feature: human-associated habitat; material: faeces | place: Denmark | collected 2008/2010 ... | reverse complement strand
ACTTCGGCTATGATGGCCACTGCTCCGGCTATCTCTGCCGCTTTGGGTTGTGCGCCACTCATTCCGCCTAATCCGGAGGATACGAAAAGATGGCCGTTCAGGTTACCGTTCTGAGGTACTCCTAATTTCATGCGGCCGGCATTTAATAGGGTGTTGAACGTGCCGTGTACAATGCCTTGCGGACCGATGTACATCCAGCCTCCGGCCGTCATCTGTCCATAATTGGCTACTCCCATCTGCGCGGCGATTTCCCAGTCTTTCTGGTTGTCGAACATGCCTACCATCATGGAGTTGGTGATGATGACGCGGGGGGCTTCGGGATGTGATTGGAATAAGCCCAAAGGATGGCCGCTTTCTACCACCAGAGTCTGTTCATTGGTCATTATCTCCAGATACTGCTTGATAAGCCGGTATTGCATCCAGTTTTGACAAACTTGTCCGGTTTCGCCGTATGTCACCAGTTCGTAAGGATAAAGGGCGATATCAAATGAAAGGTTGTTGTCTATCATGACTTGGAATGCTTTCCCTTCGATGCAATTCCCTTTGTATTCGTCAATGGGCTTTGCTTTCAAATCACCTTCGGGCCGGAAACGGTAACCGTATATTTTGCCCCTGGTAAGTAATTCGTCCGTCAATTCGGGAGCGAGTTGCTCATGCAGTTCCACAGGAATGTACCGCAATGCATTCCTCAACGCCGTTTCCGTTTGGGCGGGTGTCAAGCGGTAGCCCCGGTCGGGAGCGCGGCGGATGCCTTCCGTGAATGTAGGATAGGCAGGTAAGTCATTGGATAAAGTGATAGTCATAGTATGTAAGTGTTTTGTCACAAAGATAGCAAAACTACTGGAATACTATAAGTTTGAGAATATGTTTAGTGACATAAAGTTATATAAACTCAGTATAATATATTGTTGATTTTAGAAATACAGCGATGGCATGTGCTATGGGAGGCTCTCCGGATTTGTTTTAAGTAAAATAATTATTATTCAATACTAATAGAATAGTGATAATTGTCGCTTACAGGTATAGTATCTTCATTGTATACAGGTTTAGTCTTTATACATTTGGAAAACACGCTGTGCCATTTCTTTCATTTTTTGACGTAAGGTAACCGGAGCCATTACCTCAACGCTATCGCCAAAGGAACGTAGAAGTGAACGTAATTCATAGTTGTCTTGTACTTTCAGTCGAACCTCCCATTTGCCGTCGGCTTGTTTGCTGTTTAGCACAGATTGAGACTCATGCAGCGGCTTTGTTGTAATGTAATTCCACGCCTGGTCGGTAACGTGCAAAATGACATTTTCCACAGGGGCGCCTTCAACTACGGAAACGCCGACCACGTCACTAAAGAACTCTTCAAAATCAAAGTCATTGTCCAGAGGCTCAAAGGTTCGGGTCGTTTCCTTTATTCCTTCAATCCGGTCTATCGCATAGTTGGACATTTTATCGAAGTCTTTGCGTTTCGCCACCAAGAACCAGCGATTATTGTACTGTTTCAAGTGATAGGGGCTCACCACAACTGTTCTGACATCTTTACCGAATGGATGGTAATTTATTTCTATTACTTTCTTTGCTACAATAGCTTCGAATATGGGCTTGTACCATTTGTCTATACCTGTAAGGTATTGGTTGTGCTGGAAACTGACTGCCTTTTGAGTCTCACTGCCTAGTTTTGAAGTGGTATAAAGTTTTTTTTCCAGGTCATCCAGCCAGTCGAACTGAGGAACACCTTCAAAGCGTTTCATGATGGCGGCGGCTTCGAGTATACAATCCATTTCTTCTTGGGAAGGACCGGATTCGGCCATAGTCTTTGAACCGACTGCATAGCGGTAATATTTTTTATGGCCGTCTTGGATTCTGTCGATAATGACTCCGTACATCAATTCCATATCGTTCATATCGTCAAAGATTTGACGACGCTGTACTCCTTCGGCACCTTTTGAACCGCTATCACCATTCTGTCGTTCAAGTGCCATACGGCAGGCCTCGATGAGATCGTTCATGTAGTATTTTCTGGTTCTGCTGCTAAAGCATTTGTCTAAAGCTCTGTATCGAGCCATCGCGTTTTTATTTGTTGCCATCGCCTTCTGTTTTATGACTGTTTTTTATTTTGGTACAAAGTAAAATAGCAACTGTGCATTCTTGCCGCACAGCTACTATAAATTTCACTTTTCCATGCGGAATAACGCCCTGTCTGTCATGGCATAAAGTTTTCAATGTCTTCTGTCCGGATTAGTCTTTCTGGTTTATTCGTTATGTCTGGTTTCGTCTATGATTTCGCCGAATTTCTCTGCGGTTTCCTTGATGTCGGTGAACTCAGATCGTTTCATGCCGCTTAAGCCGGTACTTGTCCATTCGCTGAGGTCATCAGCAAAAACACCTTTGTTCATACGGTCCAGATAGTTTGCGGATAAACCGTCAGGCATATTTTTCAGATCCATCATGCCGATACGTTGTACAAAGTATGCATAATCGCCGTCGATGATGATGTTCTTGTGCGCTGCCATCTTATAGATTGACATCCAATGACGCTTTTTGGTGAATAGCGGAGTGTAACTTTGCGCTTTCAGAATGCTGCGTTTCAAAAGGTCCATCTTCTCTTCTTCGTTCATCTTGTTAATAGGACACTCTGCCACCTTTTGGACAGGCTCATCCTCTTCGGAATTATCCCTGCTGTAAGTATCCATTTCGTAAGAGGCTGCAGGAGCTGAAGGATACATAACAGGAACGGTGACTCCCGAATTGTCAAGTTCACAACCTGCCATTTCCAAGTCTGTAATGCTGACCATTACGGCATAGATATACATGCTGACCACCATGTGGATGGCTGGAGCAACCTCTGCATCGGGGAGTTCCGGAGCATGGTGAACGTTCTCGTTTCTCCACTTTGAAATACACTTGTAGTAGGTTTCAAAAGTGTTCAATTTCGGATTTTTGCCATGATTATAGTAGAGGTTATCTATTTCATGGAAAGTCTTTACAATGGCCACCCAACCGTCTGCACCTTTTGTAGACATAAATTGTTCTCCCTCTTTCAGGTAATAGAGTTTGCGGAGGAATGCCTCATACTTGGGCAACAATGCTGCGAATATCACTTTCAAGTCTACCGGCTCGTTCTCACCACGATAGAACTTGTTCAATTGATTTGGAATCATGGTGTTCAGACCATCCAAGTTTTTCACAGTATGGGTCTTCAAGATGGCGAAAAGACAATCGAGCACTTCTTCAAGTTCACGATAGCCGTGTCCGCAGAGTTCACTGAAAGTATCTTCTAGTTTCTCAAACATCACATCTTTAAGCAACTCCTCATTATATTCAAGCACGTTACTTGTATGGAAACTTTGCCCCAGGAAGGTTACCAGCATGTTTAAGAATTCCTCATTGAATGCTTGGTTGCTGTTGAGCAGTTTCTTCAAGTTGATATACTTGCCTAACTGTGTTGCGACTTTTTTGTTGAACTCCTTTTCTACCATCTTCAACAGGCTGGAACGAGAGTTTTCTGCGCTGAATGCCTGCTTTATGTTGGGGTCATTTCTCAACTGGCGCAGCAACTCAAGGATGATCTGGTCATTTTCGTTAAGAAAACCTTCATAAGGCTCGTTCATCATGTGGATGAGATGATCGAGATGATCAAACTCCTTCTCCCCGCCGCTAATGCCAGCAGTACTTGGAGGCGTCAGTTCACCATCTTCTCCTTCTAATGTGATACAGCCCTGTTCTGCCAGCTGGATACGATACTTGTCGAGGTCAATCTTTTCCAAGATGTCCAGTGGCAAAGTCTCCTTAGTATAAGGCAGGTATTTGTAGTAGAGCTTGCAGAACATGTAGAAACGTTCCAAGTCAGGGTCAAGGAATTTCATTAACTGAGCAAGCAATCCGTACTGGCGGATGTAACGGTTCACTTCTTTGCGGATGAGTTCCTGTTCCTCTTTAGGTAACGGTTTTACATATTCGTTTACCAGTTGTCCTAAGATAGATGGAATGCCGGCTATCTGTTGTTCATCTCCGCAGAGCAATAAGGTTACCACCTTATCTATATCGTTCTGTGTAAAGAGTTTCCTGCGCTCGATGTCATTCTTATATTCATAGATGTTCGACGGGTTATAGTTTCCTTGCAACCAGGTCGTATCATAGTAGGGCTCGAATGCAGCCTTTATGTCTTCGTGTTTGTTTACGAAGTCGATAATCAGGGTATCTTGCTTGTCGGGATGGCAGCGGTTCAAACGACTCAGCGTTTGGATGCACTGCACACCGCCTAGCTTTCTGTCTACAAACATAGTATGGAGTAAAGGCTGGTCGAATCCGGTCTGGAACTTGTCGGCTACGACTAAGAACCTTTGATTAGGCTGTTTGAATTCAACGGCAATGCCGTTGTCTTTGATTCCGAAGCCGTTTATTTTCTCCTCTGTATATTTGTTGCCATTGATTTCTACTTCACCACTGAATGCCACAAGTGCTTTTATCTCGCCATTGTATTTCTCTTTCAACCGGCGTGTGATGGCTTGGTGGAACAATATGGCGTTGGCGCGGCTGGAAGTCACTACAATGGCTTTGGCCTGCCCTTTCATCTTTTGGGCAGAGTGCTGCATGAAGTAGTCTACCATCATATTGGCTTTGTAGTTGATGACGTATGGGTGCTGGTTCACATATTGCATCATCAAACGGAGTGCGTTCTGCTTTTCGTATTCAGGTGTGTCTTCAGGAAGGTCTATCTTGCTTACCAGCTCAAACATGGTCTGGAAGGTGGTATAGTTTTTCAGCACGTCAAGGATAAAGCCTTCCTCGATGGCTTGTTTCATGGAATAGGTGTCGAATGCCTTTCCGTTACGGCCATAGAGTGCAAAAGTCTGTGACTTTGGTGTGGCTGTGAAAGCAAAGTAACTGATATGGCCGCTATTGATGCTGCGGGCAGCTTGCAGTTCGGCCAACATTTGGTCTTGCATATTGTTCTCGGCTTCACGGCTCTCAATTCCAAACTCTTCTACTGTTTCGCGAAGTTCATTCTTGTCGGTGAGAACTTGACGCACATTGTGCGATGCTTGCTTGCCAAAGGCTGTATGCGCTTCGTCTATGATGACAGCAAAGTGTGAACCGGCAGCCTCCTTCAACTTAGGTAATGCAAAGCTGAACTTTTGTTCCGTGGAGATGATGATGCGGTGACCGCCTTCTGCTAATGCCTTTGCCAGATTACGTGAACCTTTGCGGATGTCTTTCACAGTACCGGCTACTTCTTCCATTCCCTTTATTTCATCGGCAATGTTCCGGTCGAGCACAATACGGTCGGTAATCATAATAACCGAATCGAATACCGGGGTGTTGTCTACATTCTGAAGGTTTGCCAGTTGGAAGGCCAGCCATGACATGCTCTTTGTTTTGCCTGAACCTGCTGAGTGCTGCACGAGATAGGTTTGCCCTACACCTTTCTCGCGCACGTCGCTAATGATGTTGCGTACGCAACGCAACTGGTGATAACGGGGGAATATATAGAACGGTTCACCCTTCTTAGGTGTAATGTGTTTAATGAAATGCTGAATGAGATTTAGTAAAGAATCAGCTTGCAACACCTCTTTCCACATATAGCAGGTCGGATAATCTCCTTCTACTTGTGGATTCACCGTTTCCTTGTTGAATGGGAGGAAGCGTGTATTATCGCCGGCCAACTGGGTGGTCATCATCACCCGGTTGTTATCCATGGCGAAATGGACCAGGCAGGTGCGAAGCATACGGTTCTGCGGGTGGCGGTTGGTCTGATATTGGTGCATGGCGTTTACCACAGTCTGACCGGTAGCTTCGTTCTTCAGTTCCAGAGTAATGATAGGCAGACCGTTTAACAGAATGCAGAGGTCGAGTTCGTTATCCTTATCGAAGCCCTGCGTGCTGTACTTCATCTGGCGAACCACGCTGAAGATATTTTTCTTGTAGAGGTGGTCAGCATCATCATCATCAAGGGTCATCTTCGGTTTGAAAGCTGCCAACCGGATGCGTCGGCCTTGCAGCATGAAGCCATTCTTCAACAGTGACAGCAAACTTTCACCACGATTAATTTTCGTGTTGATAGTTTCAATCACAATGTTGAGCGCATCTTGTTCGTCTGCGAAACTTTGAGTGATAAGTTTCTGCCACATAGGTTGCTCGCGCAAAAATTGTAAAAGCATATCTGAGTCCACCAACTTTTGAATATTGAAATCCTTTGGTGTGCGTTGATTGTACATCTTGCTTCCTGCAAGGTATTCTGCTATGTGTTTCTCAAAGAGAGTTTCGTTTAGTAGTTCAAACATATCGGTTCATATTTTTCGTTTTATGATTGCAAAGCTCGTATATAACCGTGCAGTGTTTCTGCACAATTTACTCTTCTATTGCATTTTCTATGTCTTCAATACTTGGCAGTTTCTCTGCCAGTGTCTTTTTCAGTACTTCATCAAGCTCATAGGTTGCTATTCCCAACGGTCGGTCGATGCCTTCAAAAGCCCATTTAACCACCGTCTCGTTTTTCGACTTGCATACCAGCAGTCCTATACTGGGGTTGTCATTATCATCTTTCAAAAGATGGTCTGCCGCCGACACATAGAAGTTGAGTTTACCGGCAAATTCAGGCTCAAATTCCACGACTTTTAGTTCAAGCACGACATAGCATTTCAGCTTTGTATGATAGAATACCATATCCGGAAAGTAGCTGGTTCCACCAGGCATGCGAAGTTCCATCTGACTTCCAACGTATGCAAAACCTGTACCTAATTCCAGCAGAAAACGACGGATATTGTGTTCTAAGGCTTCTTCAAGCATGTGTTCATTGTATGGTTTTCGCAATGTGAGGAAATCGAAGTTATAAGGGTCTTTCAATATTTCTTGTGCCAGTTCATCTTGTGGTTGTGGCAACTTATCGTTGAAATTGGTCTGCGCTTTTCCTCGTTTTTCATAAAGACTTGCTTTCTGCATATTCATCAGCGTGGCGCGACTCCAGTTGCCGGCAATCACTTCGTTTATATAGAATAATGCTTCGTCCACAGTCTTACTCTTGGCCATGATTTCAATGTGATGTCCCCAGGGCACAAGAGCGAATTTTTGTGGCATGGATAATTCGCCAACAAGTTGTTGGCAAATTGACTCATCATCGCTTGTATAGAATCTGAACCACTGTGCCGCATACCGCAAGTTGGTGTATGATAATCCTTTCATACCAGGAAACTCATCTCGCAAATCAAAGCTGAGCTGTTGCAAAACACCACTTCCCCATGCTTGTTCCGCTTTCATCTTTACAATGTCACGACCTAAGCTCCAATAGAACTCCAGCAGCGTGCTGTTTACTTTGATGGCGGCTTTTATCTGACTGTTTCGCAAACGAGATTTGATATCGGCAAACCATTGCTTATATTCTGCGGTTATAGCAAATTTATCTCGCTTTACGAAATGAGGTTCTTCTTTATTGCTTGTTTTCATGGTCTTATGCTTTATGTGTCAGCTTACTTTTATCTTGCCTGTCACTACGTTGGTAATGAGGCTTTGTTTCAATTCTTGAAGATAAGCAATTTTTTTCTTTTGGGTAGCGATAATGTGGTCAATCTTTGAACATTTTGTATCAAGGTAGGTGGCGATTTGTTGTTGCTCGGAAAGAGGAGGTATTGGAATCTTTGTTTTATTCATATCACCCATTGTAATGTGCATCATTGTACTTCCATGCATATCGCTCATTTTTTGATTTGTCACTGCTCTTAATAAATAATATGAATACATTTTATCCATTGATGTAGCCAGTTGCACTTTCCATATATGGTAATGATATATTGTTTTTGCTTCATTCCAAATATATGGGCCAACTGAAGCTGACCAAGCATATAGTAAATCATCCTTATCACAATACTTATCGGGTTCTAGTTCCATATTTGAATAGTACCACGAATCATTTGTGAAGAAGTTTCCAACACGAAGTACCTTGTATTTTCCACTTGGTAGCAATTCGTTTTGTGAATACGCACGTCCGTTTATAAGTCTTAAGAAGAAACGTAAACAGGCGATGTCCCAGTGCATAGGAATATTACCAATCCAGTTTACACCACTGTCTTTTAGTGGCGTATTTGGATTCAATCCCCGTGTCACGGCACGAGTGATAAGTGATTGTTTAAGTTCATCAAGATATTCTATTTTCTTTTCTGCCTTAGCAATCATCTTGTCAATCTTCTCGGTCTTGACATCAAGGTAGGAGGCAATGGATTGCTGTTCGGATAACGGAGGAACAGGGACTTTTAATTTTCTGATTATATCTTGGCTTATATTAGGTTGTCCACCTCCAAATGATGATAATAGTAATTCTTCTTTAGCTATGATAAATGAATAAAAAGTATACTTTGGGCATATTCTTTTAGATGGTACAATTATACAACAGGCTTGATTGGTTGCTGTCTCTATATCAAGTAAACCAACTTTACCAATTGTTGCTCCATACATTGCAATCACAACAGAATGAATAGGATAGAACTTCATTTTGCATTCATCTACAGCTTTTGGGGTTATTTTCTTACTTGTTTCAGTTATCAATCCATTATTTAAATCACCTGTTTGAAGCCAGTTGAGACCTTTTTCTGAATAATAGTCTTCACGCGAGGATAATGGCGTTGTACCACTTCCTATTATTGGATGTACACGTGATATCTTTATCGCCTCCCAATGATTGGGTATTTCTCCAATCCATTTCACTCCACTATCTTTATAAGCATCATATTTCTTCATCATCCCTCTTTTTAATCATTCAACAATGAAGATAATTCCTGTTCTTCATCTTCTTCAAGTGCCCGAATATCCGCAAGGATATCCTCTACTGAGCGTAGCGGCTGATATTCATAAAACAGTTTTGAAATAGGGAACTCGCAACCTATCTTATCTTTCTCTCTATCCATCCATGCGTCAGGAGTAAAGCGAAGGACTTCGTTTTGAAAATACTCTTGAATATCCGTCTTGAATGGAATCGATTCATAGTCACGCAAATTAGTGTCAGCGACCAAGTCGCTGTTATCATCAAGTGGTATGACATGAACCTCGGGGGCAGTTTCACACACTTCACCAAAGAAGGTGCGACAATCTTTGATAAGTTTTGCGGTAGTCTTTATCTTCTTTGACTCCAAGTAAGCAAAGAACTCAGCATCGGTGCGCTCTGTATCAATATCGTCCAATGCAACGATGTTTGCCAAAGCTTCACTCTGTTTCTTTTCATCGAGCGCAGCATACTTTGTCTTCACATCCTTGTATATAAGACGGAGAGGACGTTCAACGGTAATATAAGTATAGAAGAAATCATCCTTATCCATAAGTTTTGCATTGTCGCAAGTCTCAAAAGCATGGTAGATACGACCTATTTCACTTCGACCGTAATCGCTGACCAAGACATTTTTCATACCGAGGTTCTTGCGCATAGGCTGTACGTACTCGTCTTTAGCTGCATTTATCAGTAGCACTTTATTCTTGTGGCTTTCGGGTTTCTTGTTATCAAATATCCAAAGGTAGGTAGCGATACCTGTGCCATAGAACAAACCACCGGGCAAAGCAATGATAGCGTCAAGTAAATCATTGTCAAGCATGTGCTTGCGAATATTGCTCCAGCCGGAACCTGCACCACCGTTAAACAATGGTGAGCCATTAGAGAGAATGCCTATGGGGTCCATCTTATGGAGCATGTGCAAGGTGAATAGTAACTGACCATCGCTTTTGTCGGGCAGTCCCGGAGCAAAGCGACTGTTTTTATCTTCCGCCTCGGCAGAAACGGAGTCGTATTCACGTTTCCAGTCCACACCGTACGGAGGGTTCGCCAGCATAAAGTTGAACTTTTGGTCGCGGAACTCATCGACAAGAAGCGTGTCACCTACAGCGATGCCCTTTGCTTCGTCCCCTTTCATGATGATATCACTCTTGCAGAGTGCGTATGTTTTGTCGTTTAATTCCTGACCAAACAGGTTGACGGTTACATCCACTCTACGCTCCTTTGCTGTTTCCTCTATGGTGTCCTTGGTCAATGTCAGGATGCCGCCTGTACCACAGCAGGGGTCATATACAGAGATTATCTTCCCATCTTGGTAAATCTTATCTTCTTGGCCGAGCAAGGTAATCTCCGTCATCAAGCGGACGATGTCACGAGGAGTATAGAACTGACCGGCACCGATACCTACAGATTCTTTTGCGTAACGAATGACAATTTCGAAAACAGTACCCATCATGTGGTTGTCTACTTTGTCGGGACTGAGGTCGATGTTCAGTACAAAAGCTTTAGTCACTTGGAGCAGCAGGTTCTTGCGGGCAAGGTTTGAGAAGATGTCGCTCAGGCTTGCGTTTTCACCTTTACCGGTGAAGTTTTTCAGAATCTCACGGATGTTTGGACTGAAACCTTCAAGGTAGGTCTTAAAGTTGTTCGTCAAGTCGGCAGGAACTGTTATCAACTTAGAGAGTGACAGACCACTCGTGTTGTAGAATTTGTAGCCGGCAGCATCCATGAGCATCGGCATCATATTGTCGATATCCTCTTGTGAGGTCTGACCAAGTTCTTCAAGCTGCTTCATGTTAGTTGCCACAAGGGCCTCTGAACCTACAAGTACGCAGTCCAGACGGCGGAGGAGAGTGAACGGAAGAATTACATCCTCCACGTCCTTATTGTCATATACATTGCGAAGGAGCTCCTTCACGTTCCATATCATCTGACCTAATTCTTCTGCTGTCATATTGGATTTTTCATTGTTCGTTTCTAGTCATATTGTGTATAGTCTTTTACTCAAATACAAAAATAGTGGATTATTCTCAAATTCTTTTCTCGTTGACTAAAAATCTATTTCCGTTTACCAATGTCTTTTTCCAAGTTGCTTCTTGGGCATAGCTAAGACTTTTTATACGGATGACTAATTCTTTTTATACAGCATACTAAGACGCCCCATTGCAATAGGATATACGTCCTGCTGTCGTAGGATGTAGTAAACATTTGTATAAAAAGCCTTAATAATACGGAAGAAAGGCTTTATATCTGTGATGAAGTTTTAGGGGATCAGCAACGAACTGTCTCCATAGCTCAGGAACCTGAAATCATGTTCCAAAGCATAGTCATAAATCTTTCGCCAGTTTCCTCTCACAAAGGCAGAAACCAATAGCAGTAATGTACTTTGTGGTTGATGGAAATTGGTGACCATTTTCCGGACTATTTTGTATTGATATCCCGGTGCGATGATAATTTGAGTACTGCTATGCAACGCTTCCATTTCG
>ERZ779643.2292-NODE-2292-length-11267-cov-2.815287_pt1 | contig 11267 bp, 8 predicted proteins | sample MGYA00511564_ERZ779643 | MGnify/ENA primary metagenome ERZ779643 (study PRJEB29588, sample SAMEA2147114) | human gut metagenome | biome: human gut; feature: human-associated habitat; material: faeces | place: Denmark | collected 2008/2010 ... | reverse complement strand
AACTTGACGGCCGAGGCCTATAACAAGCTAGATAAGGCGATCACACCCTTACGGGAATTCCTTATCGAATGGTTCATCCCCTTCGACACCCATTGCGTCATCGGCATCAAACAGCACAGCCAGCCGTTTACCCTTGGAGAGTCGTTGACTCTGGATTACAACACTGAGATTGGACAATGAAGATACATCAACCTAGCATATTGACACGAGAGGAACAATTATGAATATCAACTCAAGAATAGACTGGAAAGCCGGCATGGCGATCTCCGAGCGGACCTTCATCGAGATGGACGAGAACCTCGCCCGTCGGCAAGAAGTCGCGAGCAGGACCGTCAACGGCAACCAATTCGGACTTATCCCATTCACGGAATTCAACAGCCAAGGCGGATTCGTCCGTAACAAGCTGGAGATCGAGCGACTACAGTGTATGGCGCTCCTTCCCTCGGGAAAGATCCTGCACATCGACGAGAAGGTCATCATTACCATACCTTTGGTCTATGGCGACGAATATTATCTGGCCTGCAGCTTTGGCGAAGGTCAAACCGTTTTCGACGTGAAAGCGGTCCCGTTTGTCCGCCCCGAATACCAGTTCGGGATATATCCACTGAATGAGTTGGAGGGAAGCGACCGTTTCCCGGTGATGAAATTCAAGGTAAAGGATGGTATCTTCTCGATCGATCCCGGTTATATCCCGCCCTGTCTGCATCTCCAGTCTGACAGCCGTTTCCAACCCTATCTCAAGCAGCTGTCAGAAACCATCTCACAGGTGGCCGAACACGCCAACCTGGAATCCGGTGAAGGCAAAAGGGCCTTCCAACGTTATGCCTACCTGTTGGAAGGCTACGACATAAAAAACCGGACCGCCCATTTCATCCAGCTGGCCGACGAGATTGCCCGGGCGATCGACTACTATATCGTAAAGCCCAACACCGAGACGCCAACCGAACTCCAACCCTATAACGAGTACGACATCGTCCGTTGGCTGGGATGGCTCGAGCAATATGCCAAAGGGGCGATCTCCATCCTGGATAAAGTTGTTCTTGAGGATCACAGCATCGATTTTGACGCTTTAAAGGCACAAATCATAGCGGAACTCTACGAACGGCTCTACCCGGAATTGCACGACAAGCTTTACGGGACACTCAAGGAGAAACTCTATACGGAAATCACCGATGACCTGACCCTCAAGCTGACAGACTACGTCAACAACCGTCTCAAGAGCGAGTTGCACGACCTGCTGGCCGGCGAACTGTCAGAAGAGCTCTTCGAAAAGTTGTTCAAGGCATTGTACGACAGCCTTTACAAGGCACTGTACGTTCCTGATGAGAAAGAGGAAGAAGAGGTATTTATGCCATTAATCTAGACAACTATGAGTATCCTGTTGCCATTACAAATTGAGAAAGGTCAATTGGCCCAAGCTAAAAATCTCAAAGAAGCGATCGACACGTTCATTGAACTTTTATTGACCACGCCATGCCAAAGCAGCGTCGCTGATCGTCAATTCGGGTTCATTTTCAATAATTTAAAATTTGAGATCTTCAACGAGAATGAAGGGGTTATATACAACTCCGCCACCGAGGAAGAGGATTTGGAACTTTACGATAAAAAAGTTTCCGGTTCTTCTAGAAGTGTTAACACCTTTGCGATCGAACTGAAAAAAGCCATCGAGACCTACGAGAAACGGCTTACCAATATCTCTGTTACAATGAGTTATATCAAGAACCTAAAAAAAATACATGTTAATATTGAGGGGACACTCCGAGAAACAAACGAGGCCTACAAATATACGACCAGCCTCAACATTTGGAACTGACATTTTCCCTCTTGACATCAAATACTGAAGTAAATGAAACAAAACATATTCAACACTCGCCAAAGAGCGGAAGAGATCATCAAAGAAGCTGTTACCATCTGGCAACATGGCTTCAACAGCGAGCAACTGGAAGGTATCGAACAGGATCCGGTTTTCTCCGTATTCCTGACCGCACTCGCCTATCAGGCCAACGAGATCGACAATGAGGTTGAGCAGCTTCAAGAAGAGATCCTTGATGAACTAACCCGCCTGCTCATTCCTTACGAAAAAACTCATCCTCTACCTGCGACCTCGCTCGTAGAGGTCCAACTTGACGACAGGATACCGGAACTACCACTTGACCAACGGAATGGTTTCATCCTGCCCGATACGAGTTATGGCTTTATTCCACTTCTCAAGACCCGAGTAATCAACGGCGAGATTCAATCTGTCGTACGGGTCGACAACCGGCGCTGGAAAGTCAGTCTCAAGCTCAAAGGAGCGATCAAACAGCTCTCTGGAATGACTTTCCTGATCGGAAATCACCATTTCCAGGACCTGAAGCTTTATGCCAATGGCGTTATGTTACCACTCGTCAAACCATGGGATTATACGGATCTTCCGCTTAACGAATGTTTCTCTCTCAATAATATGATTTACAACAAATCGCTTACCTATCAGGCCAGTAATACCTGGTTCGACCTGTTCGCCCAGCAAAACGCCCGGCTGTTTTATATCGACAGTTACAAAGGAAGTGATATGCCATTCGATAAGCAGGATCTGATCTTCGAGTTTATCGGATTTGACGACCAGTTCACGTTCGACAAGGAACAACTGTTGTTAAACGCGACGATCCTGGCCAATGTAACCCGGCACTCGATCACCCTCTCCTCAACCTTGCCTATCGCTCGGCTATCCGGAGAGAATAACAAGCAACAATTCCTGCATTTGATTGCTCCCAACGACAACCAGCTCTATCATGAGACACCAATCGAGATTCGACGAGTCGCCACCGACCGATTCAACGCCGAACGGCTAACACGGTTGGCCTCTACGCTGGTCAGCCGCTTCTCGTCCGACTATTACGCATTCCAGAAAATCGAGACACTGCGAGAGGGCAAGTTTATGGAGCAATTCTATACCTTGCTGAAAAAGATCTCGGATGGGCTCTCTAAATCCTCATCCGAACTTACCTCCAGCGTTTATCTTCTACTCCGGAACGACCGGGAATTTCATCCAAAAGAAGTAAGCCTCCAAGTCAATTATCTGACAACTGACGGTAGTTCGGTCAATTCCAACTTAAATGCTAAAAGTAACTTTTCACCCTTGGCAAATACTTATATCCAAAGTGTCCGGCAATTAGCAAACCCAATGCCAGGTTATGATGAGATCCAAGGTGAAAATGCTCAAAACAACCTCGCTCGCTATTATATGATTACGAATGACCGTATCGTCACGCCTGCCGATGTCAAAATCTTATGCTACAACGAACTGGAGAGACGTTTCGGTATCACAAGTGAAATGATTACCAACATCAAGGTAAAACAGATTCAGAAGGCAGAACATCATCATTATGGATTTGAGACACGTATCTATATTTCCTTAACAGATAATGCCTATATCAAACGTAATTTTCAGGATAAAATTCCGATGACTGAACTGATTCTCCAAAAAATGATCGAAGTTAGAAGCACAAACGTCTTCCCTGTTGTCGTCAATATCGAAGTGGAACAATCAGATTTGTCGAAGAATGTATAAAATTGCGAAAAGGAAGTATTGCCGATGAATACCACAAAAATTAAATAATTTATTATTTTTGCACCAATATAAAACTGATCCGAATGGAAGATTTCTTTTTAGATATCGTATATAAAGACAAAAGAGTCAAGTTTCGTGTCGTGAATCCTCACGCACCTCTTAGTACATTAATGAACAATCTACGTCACGCGATTGGTAAAGACGGACGGTTGATCTTCGATTTTCCATCGATCGACCAAAGCGGTGCACCATTGGATTATTTCTTTGGGAAAGAGGATCCAATCATCAATGAAATCCGTGTGCTACGGCCCAGGATAGGTAAAGCCGACCAAACATTGGCGGACTATAACGTCAACAATGGCGACACGATATTTCTCATCCCCGACCCATTCCCAGGATAAAGGCACTATGAAGAATGAGTCTTTAACCCCTGATTGGCGTTTATTCGACCCCAAACAACTAAGTGGACGAAATAGACGCTTACTCTACGAATGGATCAATTTAGACCAGAGCTTGGAGAAAAGGAATGAGATCAAATACCAAATTTCTAAACGCAACGCGCAAGGTTTGCCAACAGAATATCTCATTACATACTATATCTACTCTATCCAAGGTGTTGAGCGAATCGACTGGTTGAATCAGCCGGGTGAGTCCAATCCGCCTATCTTTGCCTCAACCTTCCAGATGCAAATCAGTCTTCCAATCAATTATCCTTGTGTTGACGGGCCCGCGGAGTTCCGTTTCTTAACTCATGATGCCACTGGTAAAAAGATTCCCCATCCTTGGCATCCCAACATCCGTTATTTCGGAGAATTTGCAGGTCGGGTTTGCCTCAACGCCCTAAACAGTCATACGAGCCTAGCATGGTGTGTCGATAGAGCTGCGCTTTACCTACGTTATGACCTCTATCATGCCATCCAGGAATCACCCTATCCCGAAGATCCCAAAGTTGCAAGATGGATCATTCAACAAGGAGAACCCAATGAATGGATCTTCTTTGACCAACCCGCTTTGAAAAGCAGAAAATAAGGTATCAAAATAGCTGAATTTCATTTCTTTTTTGTATTTTTGTCCATATATATATCGAAGAATATGAACATATTATATAAAATCATCTTATTCAGTTTATTTCTCATCGAATTCAGTCTGTTTGCCACTGCCCAAACAACCAAACAAATTGAAATTGACGGAAATGAGCCTTATGTCGACCATATCTCTCTCACAGAAGGAAGTACCGATATGGACCTTTTGGTAAAATTTACATTTGATGAACCTAACAACACCCTTATAGTAAACCTCATATCCTATAAAAAGCTATTCGTATTCCAAGACAACACACGTTACTCACATGCTGTTTGGTGCTTTAAACTTCGCCCAAATAAGCTCTCTTATGTTGTAGAATCGGACGAGCAGGCTAGATACAAACTGACTAAGTCTCTTCGAAAATCCATCAAACCCCGAAGGAAACATATCTTCAAGCGCTGGATTGAGTACGAAGGCATTCAACCACAACCGATTGACTATAAGATGGTAAATGATTATATAGAACAGAAATTCGATATTCTTTATAAAGAGGCCCCCATCAGTATCACCTTGAGGGATATCCTTGTGATGAACGAGAAAATAACCCCAAAGAAAAAGAAATACGATCTATTCTTCCAAACCGATCTTAACAGGAAATATGAGATCACGATCAAACGGGATCCTTGTTTCGGGAAAGAAGAGGCCTTACAGGCTTCTATTACTCGTGTCAAAAACATCCAGACGAGTTTCCTTACGTTTAACCTGAAATTTAAAAATTCCAATAGTCTTAATACGCCCGAAGGCGACAAACTGTTTTGTGAGATGAAATCCCTCTTACAAGAACAATTTCCCAAAGCAAAAGAGGTAAACCCATGTCCGGAAATTCAAACAAATATTGATATCTACAACAGCTATGTCGATTCTATTCAATTGTCCAAAAGTCCATTTCAAATCAAGATCCAAGAACAAAAAAAGCCGCAGGACCTAGATTTGAGTGCAGATTATATCCTAATGATAGCACGGGAAATAGACTATAATACTAACAAATGGCTATTTGCATCAGATCCCATTGAAAAAAGAGACCTGAAAGAATCATGCGAGAAGATTATCAACACAATTGATTCACACATCAACCATAAGACTCGAGTCAACGCAAAACAAAAAACAGCTATTACAGTTTTTAACAAAGCTAAAGATTATTACCACCGAATCTGCGCAAAAGAATAGAGCTCTATGAACAAGACGAAAAAAATAAACCCTAATAAATGGCTGTTAATTGCCCTTTTCTTATGGACATTATTACTCAGTTCTAAGCTTTATGGGCAAAATGGAGAACAGGATTTATTTATCGAGGAGACACAACTTCTCGAGATCGAAAATCGTATGCTCTATTTTTATAACCAGTTACAAGAAATTACTAATAAGCTTCCGCTCAATACGTCCGAAAATATCTCAAAGACTAAACAACAGGTCTTAGCTATCGATAACAAATGGGAAATTTATTGCCAAAGTAGGCAATCCGAAATTGCAAATGATGACTCTCTCCTACAAATTGTCGCAAACTATCAACTGACCAAACAAGGCCTATTGGACTCTATCTCATACAAGGCTCATTATTTAGATGCACTAGCCAAATTCGACCAAGCAGAACAATTTATCATCTCTCAAGACAGCATCTACCAACAATTCTACGAGACTGCTGTCAAATATTCTCTACTAAAGCAATTAGCTTCCCAACTAGAGGCACTTAAGGGAAAAGAACAATTGTTATTCTCCGACCTCCAAGCTAAGTACGAGACTACAAAAGAAATTAGTCAGGAATTCAACGAATTACAACCTCGATTTCAAGAAATAGAAGAAAACTTTATAATATTGAAAAACTGTTCCGAAAAGATTCAGGCCCAAGCATATAAGCCCTTGTTCCAAAAAATCAAGGATTATCTTTACGGTTTAGCCGCTGTTACGATAATTCTTATGTACCTAAATATGATACAAGCCAAGATCAAGGCTCTGAAGCAAGCCCGAGAAAATGCGAAGAAATTTAGCCAAATGATGAAGGATGAGAACGATTATCCTACCATCTAACGAATAAATAACCTGATAATTATTTGTCACGATGAATATTTATAAGATATCACACTTGTTAGTTCTAGCCTTAATTCTTTCAGGCTGTAAGGATCTCATGCCTATCAGAGAGAGTTACAAAGAGGACAATAACCTCAACATCCTGAACCTAGAATTTGAACCAAAGTACAAAAACTTTCATGCGAATGTCAGACTCAACGACAGTATCGCCGCACTTTTGCTGCTCAACGATACAACTATCAAATTCCATGTTGAGGAATACATGCAAAACAATCTGTCAGATCCCAGGACCCAACCCAAGTTGGTAAATATTCAGAAAAGAATTACAAATCTCAACCTAAATATCCTGACCTTGGTTGACCTTACGCTTGACTCAATGAAGGTAGAAAACCAAAAACAGGCAATTAAAGAGCTAAAAGAATTGCTTCCTCCTAACAATCTTCATATTGCTTTCATTAAGAATCAAACGCTCTCAGAAACTTTACCTGCGACAGACTATGTTCTAGACAATTACTTCCAAACAGATCCTGGAAAGAAATACCTTTATCGTTCCATCCTCTCAAAAATAAATGAGATCAAAGGGAACATATCCTCCTATTTTTCGGATGTCCAGCAAGATACAAGTTCTAAACATCTCATACCAAAAAAAAATATTTTAATCATATTCTCGGATGGTAAGGTCTACGATCAAGATATGCCTCTTGATCCCGATCACTTCGCTTTGCAGAAGACAATCGTCCAAGAATCTGACTCAATCACACAAATTCCAATTTTCTACATCAACCTAGAGACAAAAGAACACAACAAACCAGATGAAGCCGAGACTCTCATGCAATTTTTATGCAAGAAAACCAACGGTAAATATCTCAACTCATACGATCAAACTGTCATTCTCAACCTTTTTGACAAGCAATACGCAAATTACCGCTTTTCGTTCATTAACCCCGCATTGAAAATATATAGGGGACAAAAACACACGTTACAACTGAATTGCTACCAAGGAGATAAGCTAATCGCCTCAGATAACATCAACTACTATGTAGGGAGCATCTATAATCCAGTCATCATCAACGGATTGACAACCTTACAAGTAATATTACAAGGTAGCTTGTTCGGAATCCTCACATTAGTATTATTTTACATAATTTTTCAATTCATCACTCCTTGCTTTCATTATTTGGTTTTCAGAAAAAAATATGTCACCCGGTATATTGGCAAAAATATGAGTTACAATGGTATCCTTGTAGGACCTGATTGTTACTTTTGTAAAGCCCCCTTCGAAATTGGCGATAAAATCGTTGTAAAATGCCAACATGTACTCCACCAATCTTGTTGGGAAGAAAATGAATATAAATGTCCTGAATATGGACGAAACTGTAAAACCGGGAGACTTTATTATAACCGAAAAAATTTATTTGACCAGCATAACGCATCTTTCTATCTCTCTTGGATCATCTCTGGAGCAATTGCTGGACTGGTTGCCTGGATTTGCTTCACTGCGAATGCTCATAGTCATGAAAATTTTTTCTTGATAAATATTATCCAACTCATGTTTGGGGTCAATCCTGACTCTCCTCAAGCAGCCGTGTTAATGGAAGAATATGGCAGCCATCTTTACCTTTTGCCATTTTATGGTCTAAACATAGGTTTCTTCCTAACCTTCTTCTTGAGTCTGCTAACTAGCCACGGTCGTTGGCTATGGAAACGAATCCTACTAGTCGTTGCCAAGGCCATTGTTGGAGGCCTGTTCAGCTATTTATCTTTTCTCCTCGGATGTATCATCTCCATCACTCTGAATTTCAACAATAATTCATTCCTTGTAGATTGGATTCCATGGATGCTAAGTGGTTTCGTCATTACTTTAGCAGTCACTTACGGAACGGATATCAAACTAAAAAAAGCATTAATCGGAGCTGTCATTTCTATCATCTTCGGATTGAGCTCGATGTATCTGTGGACGTTTGCCTTCAACTCGCAAATTGACACTCGTGAGTTCTTACTCCTAAGCTACATAATCTATTGTGTCGGATTTGCCATTAGTGTAGCTACAACTTGTCCTAAATCGGAGCGTTATTTCTTACGAGTGGAAGGGCCAATTAAGGAGATGGACATCGCAATTTACAAATGGATGAACAATAGAATCCGGAACAAACGGATAACAATCGGTAAGTCTGTCAATTGTGACCTGCAAATGTCGTGGGATCTAACTAGTAAAATCGCTCCTTTACAAGCGGAGATCCGAATGATCAATGGCAATATCTATCTATTTGCAACTGAGGAAGGTGTCTCCATGGTCGACAAAAAACCTCTCAAACCAAACACAAAGAAACGACTCTACCATGGTACTAAATTTATAATTGGGAAAACGCTCTTCACCTACATAGAGAAAGATCTCTAATAGACTAGGAGATAAATGTTACTAAAAGGCATTTATCTCCTACTTTTACATCTCCACATGAAGTTTTGCTGAAACCAGCCATAGAAGGCAAATTTCAAAAACTATATTAATATATTAACTTTAAGTATATTATTCGAGATAATGACTAAGTAACGAAACCCACAACCAAATAGACTTTTTTGTATCTTTTTTCTCCTGTCGAAAGAAACGAGGATCATTTTCAATCCTCAAGGGAATCGTTTTCGATATACGTTAGATTTGAAAGAAAAAGCCAATATATTTTTATAAAAAGCTGGCTTTTCCAGGATTTAATTAGACACGCATTCAACCAACAGGCAAACAAAACCAAGCGGATGCAACCTGAGATTGGCAGATAATTCCTACCTTTGCAATAGAAACATAAAACGGACGAATCTTGTCCTCCGGAATATATTTTATGGATATACAAGAATTACTCAACTTATACACCTCGCATAGTGGAATAACAGCGCTTCACAAACTGATACAGAATGACAATGAACGGAATATCAGCGTGAAGGGACTGAATGGTTCTGCTCCGGCGATGATGGTGGCCGCTCTCTTCAAAAAAGGGAATAACCGTTTTGTTTGTCTGCTGAACGACCTTGAAGAGGCCGGTTATTTCTACAACGACCTGAAACAACTAACCGGCGATGACGCTATTTATTTTTTCCCATCGGCCTACCGAAGGGATATTAAATACGGACATATCGACGCAGCCAATGAGATTCTGCGCACAGAAGCATTGAGTGTGTTGCAAGATCCGCAAGCTCGGTTTGTCATCGTCACTTATCCGGAAGCAATAGCCGAGAAAGTGGTTTCGCAGGATACTTTGCAGCAAAATACGTTACAAATTCATACGGGAGAGAAACTCGACAATATGTTCGTCGCAGACGTACTCGACAGCTATGGCTTTGAACAGGTCGATTATGTTTACGAACCGGGACAATATGCCATCCGTGGTAGTATCCTCGACGTATTCTCCTATTCGTTCGAGTTTCCCTATCGTATCGACTTTTTCGGGAATGAGGTAGAAACCATCCGCAGCTTCGATGTCGAGAGCCAGTTGTCGAAAGATAAATTGGACAGCATCTATATCGTTTCGGAAGTCAGCAAGAAAAATGCGACAGGCAAATGTCTGCTGGAAACTCTCCCATCGCAGACTCATCTGGTAGTTCATGATCTGGACTGGTGCCGCGAACGGATCGGAGCCATCTGGAACGAAGAACCGGTGATAGCCGACGAAGAATCGTTTACCAGTGCCGACCTGATGCACTCCAAGCTGGTGCAATGGGATTTGTTCATGCACGCGGCCCTCGATCTAAAACGAATCCAGTTTGGAACCCATACAGCAGGAACGCCAGACGCCACTATCAATTTCCAGACACAGGTACAACCAATCTTCCACAAGAATTTCGATCTGGTAAGTACGACTTTCCAACAATATCTGAAAGAAGGTTATACCTTGTACATTCTGAGTGATGTAGAAAAACAGGCGGCCCGCATCCATGCCATCTTTGAAGATCGGAAAGAAGATATACCTTTTACGGCTGTCAATAAAACCATTCATAGTGGTTTTGCCGACGACCAGCTGAAAATCTGCTGTTTCACCGATCACCAGCTGTTCGACCGTTTTCATAAATACAGCCTCAAAAGCGATAAGGCCCGCAGCGGGAAGATTACCTTGTCACTCAAAGAGCTGAATCAGTTTACTCCGGGTGATTACATCGTACACATCGATCACGGCATCGGGCAGTTTGGCGGACTGGTACGCATGGAAGTAAACGGAAAGATACAGGAAGCCATCAAACTGATCTATCAGAACCACGATGCGATCTTTGTCAGTATCCATTCACTGCACAAGCTTTCCAAATACAAAGGGAAAGACAACGGCGAGCCTCCGAAATTAAGCAAGTTGGGCACAGGCGCGTGGGAAAAGATGAAGGAACGCACCAAAAAAAAGGTGAAAGACATCGCCCGCGACCTCATCCTGCTCTATGCCAAGCGCAAACAGGAAAAGGGGTTTGCCTACAGCCCCGACAGCTTCATGCAGCAAGAGCTGGAGGCCAGCTTCATCTACGAAGATACACCCGACCAGATGAAGGCGACAGCCGAAGTAAAGGCCGATATGGAAAGTCCGCGGCCGATGGACCGCCTGATCTGTGGTGATGTAGGTTTCGGTAAGACCGAAGT
>ERZ779643.2291-NODE-2291-length-11268-cov-1.755908_pt1 | contig 11268 bp, 8 predicted proteins | sample MGYA00511564_ERZ779643 | MGnify/ENA primary metagenome ERZ779643 (study PRJEB29588, sample SAMEA2147114) | human gut metagenome | biome: human gut; feature: human-associated habitat; material: faeces | place: Denmark | collected 2008/2010 ... | reverse complement strand
AAGGCAGAAGCCATCACCGTAGAAAACAAGATTCTTCTCGATGAAAATTTAAAGAATTCGTTTTTCATAAACTTAAAATTTAATATTAACAGTTTTATTGTTGTTTTCTTATTATATACACTGTTTGATAAACTCGCGCACCTCATGCCGCCCTATCCTTAAATGGTTTTCAACGGTACGGTGCGAAAGATTTAATTCCGCTGAAATATCTGAAATAGATTTGTCTTCAAAACGACTCATTGCATAAATAGTACGACGCCGTGGAGGAAGCAAAGACAATCTATATTTCTCACACGCTTCCAAATCATTGGCCACCACACGAAGTTCTGTTTCATTTGTATAAGCAACCGTATGCTCATATAAATAAGAAGTAACTTCTTGCCTCTTATAATAACGACGTAAATAATCAGTTACCAAATTACGGGCAATAGTAAAAATGAAATACTTAATAGTCTCTGCACAGAGCATCCGATCGTAGTCCATCAGCCGTACATACACATCTTGAGCCAAGTCTTCCGCCTCTTCTTTATGAGCTATCCTATAATAGATATACAGATAGACCGAATGATGATAATTCGTATAAGAATCCTCTATTAATTGAGTAGATTTCATGGATATGTTTTTCATGTCTTCAGCTTTTTGGGTTACATTTACAGATGCAAATATAGAAGATGAGAAAACAAAAAAAGTATTTTCTCAGTTCTAATCAATCTCACATCATTACTCTAGACAAAAAAGCTCTTAATCCATTATTTTATAACAGATTAAGAACTTATAGCTATCAGTATCACATAATAATTTGATACTTTCAACAAGAAAAAGCAAGGTTATTCATTGTTTTTCCCAATACTTCGGATGTACTCATTGGGAGTGATATTAGTCGCTTTTTTAAAATATCGAAAGAAAGAAGCTCTTGAACTGAACCCACACAACTCAGCCAAAGCACTCAAAGTGTACTTAGCATATTCATCTTTCTCCACCAAGCGCTTGAATTCAGCTATACGGTAATCATTGATATAATCATAATAATTACGGTTTAAATATTGATTAAACAAATAAGACAAAGTATGAGATGATGTACCTATGGAAACGGCCAAATCAGCAATTTTCAAATTAGGATTGGTATAAGGCTTTTCCTTATGCATGATAATTTCCAATTTCTCTACCAATCGTTTGCACTCTTCTATACTTACCTTATTTGTTTTGTATTTCTCTTCCACCACAATGTGAGATCCTTCAACTGGTTGCACTTTTTTTTCTGTGACTTTAACAGAATCAGGCACTTGTTCTTTTCTTTTTCTTTCCATTCTCTTTTTCCTTTGACCCCAAAAACAATACTTCCCAGTCACTACTGTTATTACAATAAATAATATACCCCATATACTGATAGAAGAAGCGATCTTAACCGTCATCTGCATTTCTGAATCAGGATCTCCCATCCGTCTGACTTTAAATGTATAAGTACCGGACGGTAAATCATAATAAGTTGCATCCGAACGTCCCGTTACAGCCACCCAGTTGGTATCCTCACCAACCAACTGATATTCATATGCCATGAAAGCAGGAGATGTATAACTGAAATCGGAAAAACAGAAAGTCACATTTTTCTGTGACGGTTCCAACAAAATTTCGGTCTGATTACTTTTTTTGAAGACAGGCTGAAGTGTTGATTTACCATTCACATACACATCGGTTATTGAAATAAAATAATTATTCAATTTCTTTTTATTCATACGTACAGCATCCCAATATAACAAGCCTTTGGAATTTCCAAACCATATTCCTCCCTTACTATCATGTACAGGAGGACAAAGGGTAAAAATAGGACTGGGGATACCATCTACAAAATTGTAAGGAATAAAATTATCCTTTTTATCATAACGGATCAAACCATTATTCGTACCAAACCACAACCATTTCTCATTATCCTCTATCACAAACATTCCATCATTTCCCTCTAAAGGAGTACCAGGAGGTAAACGTCTGAAAGTTGTCATAGACAAATCAGAAATAAATAAAGCCCCCTTATCCGGAAAGAAATAAAGATCATGGTTAGAATCCTCATACACCACTCTGATCTTCTCTTTATCTATAAACCCTTCAGGAAAGACATCTGTTTTTAATGTCTTCGTAGAAGGATCCCATATGCACATCCCATTCTCCGTACAGACCCATCCTTTTTGCGTAGAATCAAAATAGATTTCATAAACATTTCCATCCGGAAGTTTAGAATTGGCACTAGTATAATGCGCAATCCTCTTACCGTCCTTATAGCAAAAAATTCCCATTGAAGTACCAATCCACAGGTTGTTATCATAGTCTTGTTTAATGCAAAATATATGACCTTTACTGAAAGGCATTTTTCCATCAGATTCAAAATCTCTTATCATCAAAGTTTGCGGATTGAGAATATACATTCCTCCTCCGTAGGTTCCAATATAATATTCACCCTGATAAAACAAACAACAAAAAATCATATTGGAACGTAATTGTGGAATCTTGAAACTTTTAAAACGATGATTTTTTTCATCAATATAAAAAAGTCCGTCGCGTGAACCTATCAGTTTCTCACGTTCTCTGATGACAAGAGCACGTACTGACATATCTTTCGAATTAAAAAAAGGAGAATAAGTATATGTAGAGAACAAGCCACTCTGATACAAAGTATAGTCAAGCCCCTGCTGATAAAATCCTACCCAAATCAAACCATCTCTATCTACCAGTACCGAATACACTGAATTAGAACGTAATGTATCATCTTTACCTGTTTCATGTCGCATGGAACGGATTATTTTCTTCTTATCCGTAGATACAAAATGCACACCATTACCATCCGTACCGACATACAACAAACTCCGCCCATCGCTGGATAAGGAAGATATCACATTGCATCCCACATCAACAAAGCGTTCAAAAGTTTTAGAATGTATATCAAAACTGATTATACCTTGTCCCATAGTCCCCATATAAAGTTTACTACCCACACGGGCTATATTATTAAAGGAACAAACATGTTTATCATTCACAACATTATGATATGAATTTATTTTTTCATTCGAAAGCTGCAATGAATAAAGGCCATTACCTGTAGCCAACCAAAGTACTCCATCCTCTCCCAAATTCAATCCGGCAATGGAGTTTGCCGAAGATAATACATTAGGATCAATCAAAATCTTTTTTATATTGAAATGATCTCCATATAATACATGCGGAATATCGGGAGCAATATTTACCTCAAAATTAAGAGGTTTATCTCCTAAACGAGCTTTTATAAGTTTGGCAACTTCATCAAGTATCTTATATATATCATAATCACTTTGAACAAGCTCTAACTTACCTGATTCAATCTTAGATATATCAAGTATACCATTAACTATTTCTAGTAAAGATTCTGAAGCAGTTACTATATCAGCTGCATTTTCTTTTGCTTCTTCTAAACTATCAGCATTCTTTATACATTCAGAAAAACCAACAATTGCATTTAATGGAGTACGTATTTCATGGGACATACTGCTTAAGAAATCAGATTTAGCACGATTAGCTTTATCAGCAGCATCTTTTGCAGCAGTTACTTCACTTAACATCTTTATATCAGGATTTTCAATTGTGAAGTACATTAAAGATGTTACAATTGATTGGCATGATATTAATAGCATTACATCTGGATAACATTTTTGAATATATAAAGCAATCCCCCCCAAAATCATAAAAGCAAAAAAAGGATAATAAGCTTTATTTTTCAAATTAGTTTTATTGCATATCATGAAAATAATCATCAATAAAATACAAATAAAAGATGCAAAATACACTACATTTACTGCCATACCATAAGAATAAGCCGCTTCAGAGGTAAACTTAACTTCAAAAGGTAAAAGAATAGTTACCACACACATCAAAAGATAAATAGTAGTAAACAATTCAGTATATTTTTTCTTTTTTGCATCACTAATTTTCTTATTTTCAAAAGAAACAACAAAAAAATATATCATTATAAAATAAGTCCAAGAAAAATAATATATTAAATAGATTTTTGAAACTATAACACTTATATCATTACCAACACCAAGAGTTTTAAAACACACAAAGCCAGTTATATCTAAAATAAGCCCAATCATATTTGTAATTAGAAGCAAAGAATAAATTTTATTCTCTAAAGAATTTATTCTCTTTTTAGAAAAATATATAACTGAAAACATTGTTATAAAAACTAAACATATTATGGAAAAACAACATCCATATATCATATTATCAACTCCATTATATTAATAATTATACAATAAATAAATTCAAAAAAAAATGCATTTTCTGCATTTTTTTATTTTAAAACTTTTTTTTGAACATCTTCTTGAAAATAATCTACCGGATACTTATCAAGTAATTGTTTTTCATCAACCTTACCACCAACATTTCTTGGTAATTTATCAACAAACACTAATTGATAAGGAACAGACGTTTCTTCAAGATTAAAATTGCAATAATCTAAGATTGTTTTTTCAGCAAGAGACGTATCTATATCATCTTTTAATTCAATAAAAGCCACAGGGACTTTTTGCTCTATCGGATGAGGAATCCCCATAACATAACAAGCATTAACAATATCTTTAAGTTCAGAAATTGTATATGATATTTTAGTTGGATGAACATTAAATCCTCTTCTTGCAAAAAGATTTTTAGCTCGATCAAGTATAAAAAATTGTCCATCTTCATCAACATAGCCTATATCCTTTGTATGCAACCATACTTTACCATCGGAATGTGTCAATAATACTTTATCAGTTTCTTCTTGATTGTTTAAATATTCTTTCATAACTGTTGGTCCAGAAATACATATTTCTCCTAGTTGATTATACGTTAGCTCTTTATCAGTACCAAGCTCAAATACTCCCATATTTTCAAGAGCAAGTGGAATACCTACTCCACCAAATTTATATGCACCATGTTTTGCATATGTTGCTGCTCCACCATTTTCAGTACATCCAAGGCCTTGTCTTACAAAAACTTTAGCCTCATCAACAATAAGTGAATCTGTTACACCATTTATGTTTTTTTCAATATTTTTATCAAAAGAGGCTCCACCAGATACAAAGTTTTTGCCTCTATTAACTGGAATACCTTTAGACATATATTTGTGATATAAAGTTTCATAATGAATTGGTCCACCAGTAAAATGAGATATATGTTGTTTATCTAAAAACTTCTTAATATCTGTTTCCAAAGTTGGAACCAAAACAGCTTCTAATCCACAAACACCTGAATAGTGAGTTACTGATATACCATATCCAATTGATTGAGGTAACAAATCAAGTAATTTATCACCAACATCAAAAAACATATCGCCATATTTATGTTGGTATGCCATAGTATTTAGATTATTATGGGTTAAGCAGACTCCTTTTGGACTACCAGTTGTTCCTGAAGTATTAATAATAACCGCAACATCATTTGCATTTTCAACATCTAAATTTAAAGAACAATTCTCAACATACTTTCTATAAGCATCAAATTCTTTAAAAGGAATATATTTTTTAGATTTGCTTATTTCACTTTTAGATTTATTTTTTATTTTTGAGAGAAAAGACATAACTGAAGATAAAGAATAAGTTCCGTCAGTTCCAATTATATTTTTTAAATTGGAATTTGCTTCTAAAACACTTTTATATTTTTCATAAAAACCATCAAATAATACAATAGTTCTAACTTCATTTTCACTTATTATTCTATCAAGTTCAGCAGGAGAAATCATTGGTAACAACGGATAAACTCTACAATTACATGAAACAGCACTGTAAACTAATTCACGTGATTCAGGTATATTTGGTAACATTGTTAATATAACTTCACTCTTTTTGGGATTCATATGTCTTAATGACGCATAATAATTCTCGATATCCTTAATATATTGTCTATAAGTCTTTTTGGTATTAAAATAACTTAATGCTATATTATCAAGATATTCTTGACAAGAATCATATAAAAGTTTAGTCATAGATACTTGTGGAACATTTAATTTTTCAATATTTTCCGGATAATACTTTAACCAAGGTTTATCAACGCTTGAAAAACCAGTTTCATTTTTTTTCATAATCATACCTAACCCCTCTTTTTAATAAACTTGCTTGATATTCTAGCATAAATAAGTATCTCTGTCAAATTAACAACAAAAAAAGATCTATAAAAGATCTTTTATTATTGTTATAATTTGTTTTTTCATAACATCATAATCAATTGAATCATGTTTATGATAAACTACCTCATGACAATAATTATCTACTATTCCAATAATAACATGAACTTTCTCTCTAATATTTTCAGAAGAAAATCCGCTTTCAACTAAAATATTTGAAATTTTATCAGTAAGCTCTATTTCACTTTTATTAAATACTGCTGAAATATCTGCATCAAGATAACTCATCGCCATTAGTTCTTCATGAGCTTCTTTTTTCATGTTATGTGTTTTAATAAAATTATCAATCATTTTAGATATAACTTCATCAATATTGCTTTTATCAATTATTTTTTTATCAATAACATCTAACATTGGAAAAAGTATCGCATTTGCATAATCTTTTGTTCCCTCAATAAATATATCTTTTTTATCTGAAAAGTATTGATATATTATACCTGTTGAAACATAAGCATATTAACAATATCAACTATATTAACATTATGATAACCTTTTTCACACATCAGTTCAAAACCAAGTTTTATAATTCTTTGCTTCTTTTCAATTGATGATTTTCTTTATAGGTTCACGAACACTGCCTATAATATCACATCCTCATATCAATTATACCATTATTCGTTTTCTTTTAAACTAGAAACCATATCTATATTTTTAGATACATAAATAGAAACTATATATGAAACGATAAATGTAAATACTGCAGAAATAATATAAGTTAATGGTTTAATATATGCATTAAAGTCATAATGTTCTTCAATAGCAACTTGGAACTAGTATTCAACTAAAGCATATTCTAAAGGAAGGCCAAGAATTATAGAAATAATTGTAATCCAATTGTTTTGCTTTATAAAAATATCTCTAATCTTTTTATTTTCGCTTACCTTAGCATTTTCATTTATTACTAATGTTGTTGAAATTACTGCAAATCCAATTGACATTAGTAATATTGCTACTATAAGCATACTTTCCCTCTTCATATTATTCCATACTTTCTACTATTTTATTTTATAATACCCCCTATTTTCAAGCCAGTTTGGTGGATTTACAAAAAATATACATAAAAATTATGTATACATAAGCAAAATAAAATAAACATAAAAAAAATATGCAAAATAAATTGCATAACTTTTTTGGTTTATTTTTGAACTACAGTTGTTTCTTTCTTATTCTTTTTGTTATTAGTAATTAGTATAGCTATAATTAAAGACACTACTAAAACACCAACAATAATCGTTATTATTAAATCTTTATTCTCAACTATATCAAATTTCTTATTTATAGTTATATAATATTTAGTCTCACTTGTTCCATCTTCACTTGTGACTTTTATCACTATTCTACTTTTGTTTTTTAAATTATTATTACCCGATATGTTTACTGTTGCTTTTTCATAATTTGGTGTAACATTGATATCAAGTTTAGTTACATTTCCTGAAACTTCTAAAGTATAAGATTTTTTCTTAACATTATAAGTAAATTTTTGGCCGACAACTTCAATATTCTTAGCAGTAGAATCACTTTCTTTTATGTATTTTGTTTCTCCAACATCTAATCTTTTAATATTAAAAGTATAAGTATTTTTATCTCCATTTTCATCTGTAACAAAAATATCTATAACATTTTCTCCAACATTAAGATTCGTGTTACTTATTTCATAAGTTGATGTAGATGACGCAAGTGTTACTACTGGATTAAAACTATCAACATCATTTAAGACTTCTATGTTATAGTCAGTTATATATTTGGAAAAAACAAATTCAATTTTTTCATCACTTACATCATTAATTAATAAAGAATTTTTACTAGTGTTTTTGGGTTTACTAACAGAAGTAGAAATTATATTAATGTCATTACTTCTAACTATTTCGGTAATACCATCATATGTAAAATCGTTGATTTCTAGTTTTTCCTTAGTTAACGTAGTTACATCCTTAGTTATCTTACATTTTAAAGTTATATAGTTTTCACTTAAAGACGTACCTTTTAAATTAAACTTATTATTTTCATATTTGCTAATTTCACTTAAACCCGAATCATAACTAACTAAATCACAAGTTATATGTTCAGGAACATTGATTGTACCCATAATTGATTCATATGTCTTATCAATTGAACTTTTTAAAACACACTTGAATTCATCATTTAATTTATAATTTCCGTTTTCACAATCCAAAGAAGATGCAAAAACAAAACTTGGTACTACTAGTAATAGTAATAAAACTCTTTTCATATAATCCCTCATATTCTATTACTATTCTATCACAAAATCTATTATATATCATTTATTATTTAATGTTTCTAATATTTTTCTTTTAGCAAGCGTAATATGTGCATTTTCAAGCCAAGATGAATCTAAATAAGTTACGTTCCTATTAAGAGTTAAATTAACACGATCAGAATTATTTAATACATAATCATATGGGACAACATTTTCATTAACACTTGCTTCTTTAACATTTTGAGCGTTATCCGGGCACGTTTTATATATAAAATCTATAATCGTAGAGCCAACTGGTAATTCAATACTATTTCCTTTTGAATCATATACATATATCTTCTTTCCTAAAAGTTCACGATTAACTTGATCAATAAATTCCTGATTATTAAAGTATGCTTCATCTATTTCAGTAAGAGATTTATAAAACTGGTACTTATTTTGAATATCAACTTGCATCATCTCTTCAGAACCTTTTCCTTTTAATTGCCAATAAGCTCCTATTCCTAAAGTATCTATTAAATGCATTTTTCTTGTTCTTATATGGCTTTGCATAATAGTTGAATCAAGTCCAAAAACAGTTGTATTTAAAGAAGAATACATATTTGTTTTAGGAGAACTTATATAATCTTTAAATTCCTCACAGATTGGGCGATATAAATGATGAATATAACCTAAAGATAAATAACAATCCATCACTTCATTAACAATTACCTGAAAACTTATTAAATCATGAATATTATTCTTATCCTCTTTTTCTAGTATTCGTTTATGAACTCCATAAATATTTTTTATATGAAGTTTTATATCATTAGAAATACCATTATCTGTAAGTGTTGTCCCTATTTCATGTGACATTTCTTCAATAGCTAAATCGGCATTAGTAAGAACGTTTTTTCTTAAAATAAAAGTATCTTGATAAATCTCTGGCATTAAAAATTTAAATGATTTATCTTCTAATTCACTTTTTACATTATATGCTCCAATAAAATAAGCCAAAGGCACATATAAATCCATGGTTTCTAATGCTTTTATTTTTCTTTTTTTAGGGTCTTTATATTCTAAAGTTCTCATGTTATGTAATCTATCAGCAAGTTTTATTAAAATAATTCTGACATCTTTTCTAAAAGACGTTATTATCTTCCTCATATTAGCGTTTTTATTTTCCAATTTATTAGAAAAATTCATAGAAGTAAGTTTGGTAACTCCATCAACTAAACTAGCAACATTTTCCCCAAATAGGTTTTCAATTTCTTTCAAAGTAATATTTGTATCTTCAACAATATCATGTAAAATCGCAGCACATATCGTGTTTCTATCAGCCTTCCAATCAGCAAGAATGGATGCAACAGCTAATGGATGAGTAATAAAAGGTTCACCCGAATCACGAAGTTGATGACTATGAGCCACAGATGCCATATCATAAGATTTTTTGATCAAAATCAAATCTTCTTCACTTAAATAATCCAATTTAATTATTAACTCTTCAAATTTCAAAAAAACCACCCAACTTTCTAATAAAAAAGACCGCTTTGTTCCTATCTACAAGCGATCACTAAAGTTTAAAATTTTACAATTATTTTTCATATAATCAACTACTTTCACTAGGTGAATTCAATTATAAATATCAAACAATTATTTGTCAAGTAGTTTTAAACCTCTAATACTTTCATTAACCCAGTTTTCTCCAATTCGAATAGAAGATGCTTTATCTATTTCGTCTTCCAAGGTCTTACCCATAATATATTTCTTATCAACAATTGAGTTTATTTTACTAACCAAACCACTTCCAAGAATATAAGTTATTATCGGACTTGCAATTATACTAGATATAAGCACTTGAACATTTTCATTTTCATAATTTAAAGTCGCAGCAACAAGCATTGATAAAATAGAAAAAGTAATAAGTTCAGCCTTGGTATCTCCTAATTCTAAGAATCTGGCTTTTCTTAATTCTTTTTGAGCTTCAATTTTCAAGTTTGGATCAAGATAATTTGAATATCTAATCAAATTACAAAATACTTCGTTTAAATCACTCTCAGTTATACCAGTGCTTCGTTCCATATTCATCAAAGATTCAAAAGAAGCATCTGTTTCAACATAGCTTTCTTCTTTGGCAAACAAATAATTATCATATATATTTGCAAATTCTACTATTTTATCATGCATAGGTTTTAAACTAGCTATTAATTCACGTAATCTAGAAATATTTCTTTCACCCAATGGTGATGGATAAATGTTATCAATTTCTACATTAAACCCTTTTCTAAATTTGTTATATTCTTTAACTAACTCAAGATAAGCTCTATTAAATCCTCTATTAGGAACCGATGATATTACATAAAAGTGATTAACCGATTGCAACGTCAAAGACATATCATTACATTCTATAAATGTATCTTTAATTGCAAGTTCTTCATCAAGATCAAAAATCTTATCAGCCTCTTTTTCAAAATATTCCATACATTTTTGAGTAGATTCAATATATTCAATTACTCTATTTTTCTCTTCATTAAACTCTTTTGAATCAATCTTACCAAAAATAGACGCGATTAATAAATTGTTTATACGTTTTTTTGAGTTTTTTGGCCAAGCCAATAGTTCTTTATAAATAATTGCTTTGTTAGCCTTAAAAAAGGCGTCTGCATCAAAAAATTTATTATTAAATTCAAATCCTATTTTACAAAGAAATTCAAAAAAGCCACAATTTTTTAAACTTTCATCTTCTTCATAAAAACATATATTTTCTTCCATAATTATCCCCATTTCTAAAAAGTAAACCTATTTTAGCACAATAAGGCCCATAAAGCAAACATCAAAAAAAGCAATATTACTTAAAAAGGTAAATGTAACTTTATATAGTAATTTT
>ERZ779643.2288-NODE-2288-length-11283-cov-35.996527_pt1 | contig 11283 bp, 9 predicted proteins | sample MGYA00511564_ERZ779643 | MGnify/ENA primary metagenome ERZ779643 (study PRJEB29588, sample SAMEA2147114) | human gut metagenome | biome: human gut; feature: human-associated habitat; material: faeces | place: Denmark | collected 2008/2010 ... | reverse complement strand
AGACCGACGGCAAGTATGTGGTGGTGAATCCACCGTTCCCGCTGATGACCACCGAGGAACTGGATGCCGCCTTCGACCTGCCTTATACCCGTCTGCCTCATCCTAAGTACAAAGGCAAGACCATTCCGGCATACGAGATGATCAAGTTCTCCGTAAACCTGCATCGCGGCTGCTTCGGCGGTTGCTCGTTCTGTACCATTTCGGCGCATCAGGGCAAGTTCGTGGTTTGCCGAAGCAAGGAGAGTATCCTGAAAGAGGTAAAGAAAATCATCGAAATGCCAGATTTCAAGGGATATCTGAGCGATCTGGGCGGTCCTTCGGCTAATATGTATGGCATGCATGGCAAGAATCAGAAAGCTTGCGAGGTATGCAAGCGACCATCATGTGTGAACCCACAGATTTGTCCGAACCTGAATACCGACCACAGCAAGCTGCTGGAGATTTACCATGCCGTAGATGCCCTGCCAGGCATCAAGAAGAGCTTCATCGGTAGTGGTGTGCGCTACGACCTGCTCCTGCACAAGAGCAAGGATGAGAAGGTAAACCAGGCGGCAAGGGAATATACCCGCGAGCTGATTACCAAGCACGTGAGCGGCCGATTGAAGGTAGCACCGGAGCATACCAGTCCAGAGGTTCTGAAGTTCATGCGCAAACCATCGTTCGACCTGTTCTACGAGTTCAAGCGCATCTTCGACAAGATCAACAAGGAAGAAGGACTCAACCAGCAGATCATTCCATACTTCATCAGTTCGCATCCGGGCTGTCATGAGGAGGATATGGCGGAACTGGCGGTCATCACCAAGGGTCTCGACTTCCATCTGGAGCAGGTTCAGGACTTCACTCCTACCCCAATGACGATATCTACGGAAACCTGGTACACGGGATATGATCCATATACATTGGAACCAGTATTCAGTGCCAAGACGCAGAAGGAAAAGCTTGCCCAGCGCATGTTCTTCTTCTGGTATAAGCCAGAGGAGCGCCGTGCCATCGAAAGTGAGCTTCGCCGCATCGGCAGAGCCGACCTCATCGACAAGCTCTACGACAAGAAGAGTTTTGACCGCGGATACAAGGGAAAGAAAACCAATTACGATGACAAGGCAATTGGTTCTACCTATGATAATCCGGGGGTTGGCAGAGGAGCTAAAGGCAAGCGTGGAGCCGGCAGAAATGTTCCAGAAGCAAACGCTGGCAGAGGTCGTGGAAGAAATACTTCAGACCGCTTTGCGCCAAAGGGTTACGGCAATGTAGGATGCTATGACGAAGAGAAATACCTCAATAACGGAAAATCTCTCAAGTCAGGCAAACCCACGAATGCAAACATCCGCGATGCGGTAGCAGCAGCAAGAGCCGAACTCCGTAATCAGAAAGACCCAAATGCCGGTTTCTTCAAGGATAAGAAGAAAAAGAGTTTCAATCCTAATTTCGATAACGACAACCACAATCGCAAGAACCGTTATAACAGCGGTGACAAGAACGAGCGTGGAGGCGGTCGTGGAAATCAGGGAAGAAACGAAGGCAGAGGAAGAAGAAGATAAAAAATTAAGCCTGGATAGGATGATTTCTTTCTATCAACCCTATTCAGGCTTAAATTATCTTGCTGCACTCATCAAATAACTCCTTAAATTTTGTAGAGTCTTTAATTCTTTACAAACTTAGTGGCAAATTTGTGAGACGCTGTCTCACAAATTAAAAATATTATTCGATGTTGTTTTCCTCAAACTCTGCAATCCATTCCCTAACCTTAGCTTGCAACAAAGCTTTATCTGGCAAGTATAATTGATATGCCGAAGCATAGACATGAGAGTCTTTTGGCAAAGTCAATTCTACAAGTGCATCATTCTTGCTCTCACAAAGTAATATGCCAATGGTTGGCTTTTCAAAATCCTGTTTTACAAAGCGGTCGTAATAGTTGACATACATCTGCATCTGTCCTAGGTCTTGATGAGAAAGCTTATCTGTCTTCAAATCAATAAGAACATAGCACTGTAGCAATCTATTATAGAAAACCAAATCTACATAATAGTTCTTTTTGAATTTGCTAACCACTGGTTAGCATTTTTGACATCAAAAGGATAACCACTATTTAGCCTTTTGGCATATACTATATAGAACTGCCTAATATTGCGGAGATTAGGATATGACCACCCCAAACCGCACAGTAAAACTCTTGGATAATTCTTGCAAGACCCGCTTCCCATATTCTGCACGAACATTCCCACTTTGTTATTCGCCGAATTTTATTGCAAATATACATTAAATGTTACAATAACCGTTATAAATTAAACTATTTTATACAAATTTTCCAATAAAGCTATTGCAGCTTCAGATATGAAGATGACTTCAGGGCAAACCGAGGATTCCTTGACAATTTCTTCAATAAAAGCAAAAAACAGAGGGCCTCTTGTCCACAGAAACAATTTAAACTATATTTTCTTAAAAAACAGCCTAAAAGTTTGGATGTTACAAATATTAAGTTTATCTTTGCATATAATATAAAATGAATATCGTATGAAACAGGTAGAAGAACGATACATCAGCTTGCTGACCGATTTCGGCTTCAAGCGAATTTTTGGAACGGCAATGAACAAGGATTTGCTCATCTGCTTCCTCAACAGCTTGTTTAATGGCAGACAAGTTGTGAAGGACGTGTCGTATCTGAATCCGGAGCACGTCGGTGATGTTTATACCGACCGCAAGGCTATCTTCGACGTGTATTGCGAAGGAGAAAACGGCGAGAAGTTTATCGTAGAAATGCAGAATGCCTACCAGACGTATTTCAAAGACCGCTCTCTCTTCTACTCCACTTTCCCGATTCGCGAGCAGGCACCAAAGGGGAGTGAATGGGATTTCAAGCTCAATCATGTCTACACTGTTGCGCTGCTCAACTTCAACATGAATGAGGATGCCTTCGACAAGGAGAAGATTCGCCATCATGTACAGTTGTGCGATACCGCTACCCACAAGATTTTCTACGATAAGCTGGAGTTTATCTATGTAGAGATTGCCAAGTTCAACAAGAGTTTGGATGAACTGGAAACATTGTATGATAAATGGCTATATGCACTGAAGAACCTCTATAAGCTTACCCAACGCCCAAAGGAGCTGTGCGACAAGGTTTTTGACCGACTTTTCGAAGAAGCCGAGATTGCCAAGTTCACACCACAGGAGATTCGGGAATATGAAGCAAGTAAGATGGCATACCGGGATATCAAGAACTCCATTGATACGGCGAAAAGGGAAGGTCTTGCGGAGGGTATGGAAAAAGGCATGAACCAGAAAGCCCTGGATATTGCCAGGAATATGCTGGCAGATGGTGTTGACATCAATCTGATCATGAAGTATTCCGGACTAACCCTGGAACAACTCGATAAATTGAAATAAAATATAAAATGAATATCGTATGAAACAGGTAGAAGAACGATACATCAACTTGCAGACCGATTTTGGCTTCAAGCGCATTTTTGGAACGGCAATGAACAAGGATTTGCTCATCTGCTTCCTCAACAGCTTGTTTAATGGCAGACAGGTTGTGAAGGACGTGTCGTATCTGAACCCGGAGCACGTCGGGGATGTCTATACCGACCGCAAAGCAATCTTCGACGTGTATTGCGAAGGAGAAAACGGCGAGAAGTTTATCTATGTAGAGATTGCTAAGTTCAACAAGAGTTTGATTGAACTGGAAACATTGTATGATAAATGGCTATATGCACTGAAGAACCTCTATAAGCTTACCCAACGCCCTAAGGAACTGTGCGACAAGGTTTTCGACCGTCTCTTTGAGGAAGCCGAGATTGCTAAGTTCACGCCTCAGGAACTGAGGGAGTATGAAGCAAGTAAGATGGCATACCGAGATATCAAGAACTCTATTGATACGGCGAAAAGGGAAGGTAGAATAGAAGCTAACATTGAAACAGCTCAACGTTTGCTGGCTATGGGGCTTCCAACAGAACAGGTTGCTAAAGCGACCCAGCTACCTTTGGACATGGTTCAAAATCTGAGCAACTAATAAAAGTGAAAACTAACGTTTTTCTTTTATACTGGATATCATACAAATAACCCCAACCGACTTTTTCAAGCGGGTTGGGGCAATTTGTTTCAGTATAAGATGTGACGATTGCATGGTACCGATACTGCGCTATCGCCAATTAACTAAAGTTTAATAGAAACATCAAAAAGTGTAACGCTATATGGAGGGAATGGACAGAGAAAAGCTTTTGGAATGCAGAATTGCAGGAACATCATACCATCAGGTTGATGACATTATAGACCAGCTCCATGAAGGAGATGAAGTATTCTTGGTCAGAGACGATAAGAATGAATACGACAACCATGCTGTAGCAGTTACTTTGGATAATCCATATTTGAACATGCTGCATGAATTTGACATGACCAATATATTGGGCTACATTCCAAAGCAAGAGAATAAAGCAGTAGCAACCATCCTTGACATGGGATGGCATCACATCCTTGCAGCAGAAATCACGGAGATTCATCCAGAGAGCGACTATGAGAAATTGCGCATCAAGGTTTATGTTCGCCAAAAAGACGAACTGTTGGCAGAGGAGGAAGAACAAGCCAAGCTTGCTCTAAGAGCCGTAAACCTGAGCGACTGGGAAACAAGCGAATTTGAGGAAGACCTTTGCCTCAAGGGATTCGTCCACTTCCATTGGGGCGGTTATCCTTTGGACATGCGCACCCTTCCAGAAAAAGGTCAGCGTGTCGTTTTCTTCAACCATCAAACTAATGATGTTTTCAAGCTATACCTCATGATGTTGGTGGCAACAGGCATGGAGTGCGAGCCTTTCCTGGAAAACAAAGACGAGCTTCATACCCAGGATGACTGCTACCCTTTCATCTTTACAAACATCAAAGGCCCAATCCTTGTTAAGGAGGAAGATATGGATGCTTATATTAGAAACCACGAAGATGACTTTATCGGCCAAGCCGAAGAATCCTTGCCAATCAAATCCTGCAGAAGATTGTTTGAATTATTCGACATAGATACAGACTGGCTGGATAGGTAGTGTAATTTAAACTATGTCAAGTTTTAAAATACACTACCCTATCCTATACAATTTAGCGCAGCTCTCGATTACAACGCTATTATCAGTATATACTATAACTCATCAGGGGCCTCGTCAGAAGAAACACTAGAAGTTTTCTCTCCACTGTTCGCTTCCCCCAAAGAATCAGCTTCGTCATCAGGCATCATGTCGCTACTCCAAGTCATACCTACTTCAGGTTCCTCTGGTAGAAAGGACAGGAATAATTTTAAGAATGCATCATTGTTATAAAAATAATTTGGATTTTCATCTAACAAATCTGCAATCTTCATAAACCCATAATTGGCATATTCCTCCATCGTTACAATCAGCTTGTCTACAACAGAGCGAGGAGTAGCTTTACCTTTATCTACTTCAAGTATATCTATATCTGTTTTAACAACCAAGGCTGCAAACATATACTGAACAATCTCATTATAAGACTTACGATTCTTTCTAGTTTCTTGGTTTCCCCAATACATAATAGGCTGTCCCAAACCTTTAAGTTTCAGCTTATCCTCGGTTAATGGTATACGCTTATCACTGTATAAACCTATGAAAAAGGCAATAATATAAGCCTCATAACCTGCTCCTAGTATTTTAGCCTTATCGGCAGAATACTGAGTCGTACCTTTGCCATAATCACAAAACTGTCTGACTATAGTCTCATCATACTGTATCTCATATTGAGGATTTCTTTTTCCCCACAAAGCAAATATACTTTCTTTCATGATTCACGCTTATTTTATACGTTCAATATTAATACTTATCGTAGAAATATCATTGCTATCAAAATCGTCTACCTTTCTGATACGATATACAGAACACTTCAGATTCTGTAGCTTTTGCTCATTAAGTCGGCTCTTTCCTGTAACAGGATCTCTCTCCAATAAATCTTTAGTAACAATGATACACTGCTTATTGATACTATCAATAATATTATAGAAGAGATCCTCCTTGATTTCTCCAAAAGAAGAAGTAGGAGCATCAAAAATCAACGGATAGTCTTCCTCTCGCTTTCGGGTTGTTATATCAGATATGGCAAACAGGATAGACATATACATTGTTGTACGCAAGGCTCCATTTGGATCCATAATTCGCTCACCATTAGAAACCAAATAGATTCTTGCCTTATCGTCTTCACGAATATCTATCTTAACTTCGCCATGAAAGTCTCCAGAATTCAACTTATCTAGATAAACATTTGCATGCTCTGTCAAATCATCGATAAAATGGCGCAGATTATCCTCACGAGCTCCCTTGAAAGTTTTAAGAATAACAGCCATTACTTTATGAACTTTCTCATAAACCTTTCCCATTCCTGTCTTTGGCTTCAATTCTGAATATTCTTCCTCAAGAGTAGCAAGATCACCTTTATATTTTTCCAGTTCAGCTTTCAACTTAAAGATTTGCTCATCAGCACGTTTCTTTAATTCATAAAATCCTCTGACATTTTTGATATCAGTGTCCATTACAGATTCACTCATGTTTGCTTGAATAAAAAGATTTTTCTTGTCATTTTCAAGCTCATCAATTTGCTCATCTAATTTACGAACCTCTTCTTTTCTTGCAAGCTTAAACTTCATGGTATCACGGATAACCGTCTTCAGCTGAACAATTTCTCGCTCTTTGACACCTCCCAAGCTAGTACTTAATGCCTTCAATTCATTTAGGTAATTGAATGGGAACAAAGGCTTTTCTGCCTCTGTCATTTGTTCATCAATTTTCTGACGAGATTCATGCAGATGCTTAATATAATTTGCAAGCTTATTTTTCAAAAACTCCAATTCAGGACTTCCTTCTGGAGCCTCATGCCCACAAACCTTGCATCGATGATCCTTAATCATCTCTTCCAAGGCATCTTGTCCAGGAATGTCCCAATCCAATTCCATCGGTACCTTCTCCATAGCTTTTTTAGCACCAATTAATTGTCCTCTTTCCTCAACATGAGCATCATGCAATCTTCTTCTCGTGCGACGAAAGCCACCTATTTTACGCTGATACTCTACAATAATAGGATCAAATGCGCACAAAATCCACAAATCATCCAAAAGAGCATGATTATAATCAATTTTTGATCGATTATATGCAGTTGCTCTATCTTCTTTTAATTTAGCTAAACGATTCTTTATTTCCGTATAGCGAGCACGAAACTCTTCCGTTTTCTCTAAATCTTCCAAACGAACATCAAAATTCTCTGACTCTCTCTGCTGATCCTGCAAATCATTTTTAGTATCAAATATCAGTTGCTTAAGACGCTCTGACTTTGCATCAAGTTCGTCTGTTCTTTTCTTTGTTTTCTCATCAGACTTGAGTTCCTTCTTGTAAGCACGATCCGACTTTTCATCCAAAACAGTAACCAAATCAACATACTTGTCAAACTCTCTAATATCAGAGAATTTGGCAACCAATGCCTTCAATGCAGTATCATTTTCAAAAACATTAAGCTCGTTCTCACCTTTGAACAAGCAATATCTTCTCATATCAAAGTCAAAGCACTTGTCTAGAAGTTGTCTACCACCAACACGAGAACGCTCTGCACCTATACATTCATAACCAACAAAACTAAAATCATCTGTTTTTATCACACCATTTATGTTTGTAAAACGAAATGACTTCTCTACTATTTTGTCGCCATCATCATGCTGAAACACAATAGAGACAGAAACTCTATCATGCTCGTCCTCTCCTAATTCACGCTTACGTTTAGCTGAAATATTGGACGTTTTGACGTCCTCCGTACTAGTATTAAACAACCACTCCAATGCTTCAAAGAATGTTGTTTTACCATCTCCATTATCGCCAATAATGAGAGTCAAGCCATCCTTGAATTCAAATTCATTATTGCCATAATAGCTACGGAAATTATTAATGGAAACTTTCTTTATTATCATACATCAATATTATTAATTAAATAATTACTAACTTCATTGTAAACTTGGGTTTCCGTTTTTTTATCACCCATTATAATCATTGCAACAGTTTTTACTATAGCATTATCAGAACATAAAGCATCCTCTATAGTATCAAAATCCGTTGGATTATAATCCCCTAATGCAGCAAGACGTTCACTTGCCAATATAGATCTCATGATTCTGTCTTTGTTTGTTTCTTCCATATCAATTCTTTTAAATTTAATTACACATCAAAAATGGATAGACCATAATAATTAATAACATCCTCCAATTCTATTATACTATCACTACTGTTCTCTGATAAAAGAGCAAAGTTTTGGACACGCTTCAATTCGTTTTTCAACAAGTTTTGTTCTGTTTTAAAACTAGCCTGACTTTGATTTATCATCGGTGCCACTACCAAATCATGTATAACAGCAATATGCTTATCAGGATGAGTTCTCAATATACGTCCTCTTCTTTGGATGAATTGACGCGGATTTCCTGTACTAGAACAGAATATAGCCATTTCACTTCGTGGTACATCCACTCCTTCATCCAAACACTTCATTGAGGTTAATACATCCAACTCACCATTAGCAAACTGTCGGAGCATTTTGTTTCTGTCTTTTGAGGAAGCAGTAAATTCCCTTACCGTCACACGTTCAGAAACCTCAGATATAATTTTTGTATATCCATCGATGAGATGTTCTGAGTCTTGTTCTACAATATTATCATTATTTACATGCTCATATTGCTCGTATTCAGGCTCGCTTCCCTCTGGAACATAAACCAACGTGTACTTTAAATTACCCTTTTCTTGATAACGCTGACGAATAATTTGTTCAAAGGCTTTTTTCTTATTGAAAGCCTTATGAATAATACGTTTTCTCTTCAACAACAAAGCTGTCAATATTGGATCATTTTTAAAGCTATCACCTTCTATCGTAAGATACTTTGCTATTTTTTCAGAAAGACTACTATATGCCATCATCTCCTCATCTGTCAATTCTACAAGATGAGGATAATAATAGGACCTACACAACACGCCATTTTTAATGGCTTCTTCCATTGTATACTCAAAAGTATAATGGTCATTTCCAACTCTAAAAAACTCTTCTATAATACGGTTTCCCTCAAAATCAAACTGTCGCGATGGCGTAGCAGACAATCCAATTCGTCTTAGAATATTAACATATGGCAATTTTTCCTTGAGCTGATTAGATCCCATATTATGAGCCTCATCCGCAATCAACAAAACTTGTTTTTTAGGAAGAGTATTAAGCAAATCAAACATCTCTTTACGAACAAAAGAAGCATATGTGGAAATGATAATATAATTATTTTCATCAGCCTCATTTGCTAATTTTTCCATCATTGATATTTTGCTGACTTCAGCATACCAATCCTTGTTTTTTGAACTTGCCAGTATAATGTATTGAAAATGAAATTTCAAACATTCTTTTTTCCATTGTTCCACTAGCGTTATAGTCGGTACTAATATAATTGCCTTATAATAACCATTCCGCTTATAGATTTCTAACAAACAATTTAAGGATGTTATTGTTTTGCCTGTACCAGTTGCCATAGCAAATAATCCTTTTTGCTTATTATTTTTCCAATTTTCAAATGCTTGAACTTGATAATCACGAGGCTTATCATAAGGAAAATGCGGAGCTATTTGGGTAACTTGCGTATCTTCACAAGCAACATTAGACTCAATAGCCAGCTCTACAACCCTTTGCATTCTTATCTTTGCTAAATCCTTTTCTGCTTCTAACAGTTCATCAATATCTGTATTTCTATAACAAGATGCCACAGCTACAGACAACTGGTCTGGAGATAAATACTCAACATTCTTATGGTCATAATCCATAATAGCCTGAAAAGAATTGCGTTGAGATACGATTCTATTCTGAGTCATCAAATCCAAAGAATCACTTCTATCAATTTTGATTTCTTCGATATTATTAAAAAGTCCATTAATTGTGAAGTTAGCAGACCCTGTAAAAGAAGTTATGCTATCTCCATCACGAAATTGCCCCGACTTTGTATGTGCTATACCTACTTTATTTTTAGGTTTAATGATTCGTATCTGTATTCTTTTTTCAGAAATCAGGTAAGCCAAACACTTAAAGAATTGCTCTTGATATTCATCAAAAGTCTTACGCAATTCTTCAAAATTAGTCAAGTCCATACAATCTATTATGCCACCTATTGTACCATTGACTATCGCTTCCTTATCTTTTTCCGATACAATCTGGTTGATGATAAGACGCATAACTCCGCCTTTTGCAATAAACGTAGCAAAGCCTTCTGCCAATACACTAATAGTGGCAGAACTGAAATAGCCCAGTTGCAGATCGAAACTGCAACTGTTCTTCAATCCATCATTAAAAAACCTTTCTGGAGAAAATTCTTCTCCAGGTATATAGGTTCCATCCTTAGCCCATTCTACATCTTTCAACATAGACGTCCCTCCGATTATATTCTAGTTATAAAGTCTTAAATAAAACAGTTGGCACAAACATATTCATCACCGAAGAGTTCGGCAAGACTAGTGCCTTTGTTCTTATTTTTGTTTGTTTCCTGTCGCTTGATGATATCCAGTTTCACCTGGCGAATACGCTCTGGTTTTATCAAGTCTGCCAGACTCTCATTCTGAATCCAGGTATAACCATCCTTCTCAAACGACATTGCTTTTTTGTATAAGTCAGGATGCTGCTCATAGAGCCAAATCCATTCTATTTTCTGCTGGAAGAAACAGAAATAGCATCCGCTTCGGCTTCTACAATAGGTTCCCGTCTTACCATCCACCTCGAAAGGAATTTCCTCATAATAAGATGGTACTCCTACTCCACTATCCCTCAGCAGTCTGAAGATGTCTTCCTTTACAAGCACCTCGTCGTTATCTATCAAAGGGAATGAATCCAGATGACCAACAGGATAATCCGTAGTCTTCAAGTATTCAAAGACGGCATGGTTAAACATCTTCACGTCTATATCCAACAATGCATTCAGCTTTTTGGAATAGTAGAATTGCTTGGTAATCGGTTTCTTCAACACATCCATCAAGTCTTCCTTCATCAATCCCTCAGGGCATAACTTATTGTAGATGTCAATAATCTGCTCCTGGTTTTCTTTGTGCAAAAACTTATTGATGACATCCACGCTCCAGATATTTCTTCTAAAAGGGAAGACAGACTGAATATTAGGTTTAGAAGACACATAACCGTCACGGTCTTCATCACCTCGAATACCAACATATGATACTGCATAGTCATCACCAACATATCTTTCAAACTCATCAAGTTTCATCTTCTTGGTACACCATCGAGCTTGTG
>ERZ779643.2279-NODE-2279-length-11304-cov-9.709041_pt1 | contig 11304 bp, 9 predicted proteins | sample MGYA00511564_ERZ779643 | MGnify/ENA primary metagenome ERZ779643 (study PRJEB29588, sample SAMEA2147114) | human gut metagenome | biome: human gut; feature: human-associated habitat; material: faeces | place: Denmark | collected 2008/2010 ... | reverse complement strand
CCACTCTGCTAAAGGATTACAGACGATTCTGCCAGAGCGAATCTGACGTTCATGGGAGCGAAACAGAGATTCGTGGAAGCGAATGCAAAAAACATGGGAGCGAATGTGGCAATCGTCACATTCGCTCCCACGATCTCCTGTCTCGCTCAGAGAAATCTCCTTTACTAAACTTCAGTCATTAACCACGCAATGAATTACGGAATCAACAACGAAGAATCACCATAGCTCAGGAAACGGAAATCGTGAGCCAGAGCATAGTCGTACACTTTCTTCCAGTCGCCATGGAGGAAAGCACTGACGAGGAGGAGAAGAGTGCTCTGAGGCTGATGGAAATTGGTGATAAGCATCTTCACTATCTTGTACTGATAGCCGGGAGCAATGATGATCTGCGTGCTGGTGTGCAAAGCCTCCAGACCATTGCGGTCGAGATAGTCGATGATGGCCTGTATCGCCTGAGAAGGCTGTATGGCATTCACCAAACCGCCATCTGCCGACAACTCGTAAGGATTCCACTGGTTGACGTGAAGATCGTCTTCTGTCGCCTCGGGATGAGAGAGCAGATGAACACCCATATAGTACAGGCTCTCGATGGTTCGCACACTCGTAGTACCCACAGCAATCACCTCGCAATGGTGTTGCAGGAGCTTCTCCAACGTATGACGGTGCACCACGATATACTCGGTGTGCATGCGGTGGCCCTCTATCTCAAGACTCTTCACCGGCTTGAAAGTACCAGCACCCACATGAAGGGTAACCTCCTCGCGCTCAATGCCATGGCGGTCGATGTCCTGCAACACGGCATCAGTGAAATGAAGTCCGGCAGTAGGAGCAGCCACACTGCCCTTTATCTTCGAGTAAACCGTCTGATAGGTAGTCTTGTCACTCTCCTCGGTGGCACGGTTGAGATAAGGCGGAATAGGCAACTCGCCCACGGTCTCGAGAATCTCGGCAAAGGAGACCTGCGTGTTGTCCCAGTCGAAGTCGACCCAATAGTTGGTTCCACCACCCTTCGCCACCATAGAGGCTGCCTCTGAGCCTAAGGCGTCGCCACGGCGCATGGTGGCAGAGAGTGTAAGCTGATGCCCCTTGATCTCGAAGTCGCGCTTCAGACTGCCCTCCTTCCACTTCTTCAGGTTGCCTATCATGCAGAGCCATGAGCAATGTCCAGCCGTCTGGAACATGAGCTCATAGTCGGTAGGATCGGCAGGCTCCATGAGGAAGACCTCTATCAGGGCACCCGTCTCCTTGCGGAAATGCAGACGCGCCTGAATCACCTTGGTATTGTTGTAAACCATCAGTCCGCCCTTGGGCAGGTATTCAGGCAAATGGTAGAACACATCCTCGCCTACCTCACCATGACGGTAGAGAAGGAGTTTGGAATGGTCGCGCTGCGCCAAGGGGAACTTGGCAATGCGCTCATCAGGAAGGGGGTAATTGTAATCGGTAATTTTTATATGTTTTGTATCCATTATGATTGAATTTTAATGTTACACTCCTCCAGCCATGACTATCGCCCGCAAGAAGGCATAGACCAGGGTGAAAGCCAGGATGCAGAGTATCTTGTCGATATCGTCGTGGTCGTAACCCGTGGGGGTGTACTGGTCGGAGATATATGTGATGTGGGGTGACACCTTGTAATACAGTTTCAGATAACCTATGTAGCACACGACACCGATGACAGCACCCACAAGGAGTCCGCAGAGAATGTCGGAGGGATAGTGCATGCCGAGATACAGGCGTGTCCAGCAGTTGAGCAGCGACCACGAGAAGAGGGCGATGGCGAGGCGCTTGCCCCTCATGAGGAGCGAGAAGAACATCGCTATCGACATGGTGTTGGCTGCATGAGCCGAGAAGAAGCTGTAGCCACTGCCACGAAGGTTGTCCACCACCTGAATGGAGTATTTCAGGATGGGGTCGTTGTTGGGGCGCCATCGTTCCACCAAGGGTTTTACCACTCCATCGGTGATACCCTCGGAAAGAGCCACACAGACGAGTGCTCCCATTACCGCCAGACCAATCTGCGCCATCGTCTCATTGTTGCGCACAATGATGTAGAAGAGGGTGAGATAAAGCGGTATCCAGGTGAGCCCCGACGTAAGGACGAGCGCCAACTGGTCGATGAACAGATTGTCGCTTCCATTGAAGAAGTGGAGCACCTCGAGATCGGTGAGAAGACATGAGACAAACATCATATTTCCTCCAATTGTTTGGTTTCTATCCATCCATCTCTTCCATCTGCCAGGTGGATGCCACGCCAGCCATCCATAGAGCGGTCGGTGATGTCGACACGCGTTCCCTCATGAATGACGAACTGGTCGGCGCTCTGTCGGGAAGGAGTCTTCTTGACATTGACCGTAGGAGCCACGATGATGGCACCCGTGCGGTTGACGAGTATCTGTTTCTGCTGATAGGCAAAGAGCGAACTCAAGAGGAAGACGACAAAGAAGAGGATGCCGCCGAAGAAGCCGGCCTTGCGCAACAGCAACTGGGGCGCGAAGAGATAGACCAGCACCAATACCAAGGCAAGGATGATGGACAGGATGCCCGTCTTAGCCCAGTTGTCGACACTGGTGAAGTTGACCAGCGCCTTGTACCAGGTGACGAAGAACATCTCGCTGACAGGAGTGATCTTGTCGATGGTCTTGCTGCGAGCAAACTGAAGGTTGAAGTTGATGTCCTCGTCACCGGGCGACAGCAGATGGGCACGTTCGTAAGCCAGGACAGCCTTGGTGATGTTGTCGGTGCGATAATAGGCATTGCCGAGGTTGTAGTAGACCTCGGGCGAAACACCGTTCTTGAGCAGGTCCTCATAGTCCTTGATGGCCTGCTGATAGTTGCCCTTGGTGTACTCGGTGTCGGCGTTCTGCTTGGTGACAGCAGAGGCAGAGAGGCTGAAGCCCATGAAGATGAGCAGCAGCACCACACCGAAGGTATAGTCGCCCTGACGGGCAGAAGTCTTCTTGCCCTGCTTGCGGGCAGCCTTGATGGCATTCTCTATTTCCATAATAGCAGTCATGGCTGAATCGAAAGTCTTGTTCATATTGCCGGCAGGGTCGCCAGGAGCATAGCGCTCAAACTCACACTCGTCGAGAGCCTGGGTAAACTTCTCTATGGTGTCGGCATCAACGGAGTGAGCCAACAGCTTATCCTGAATATTCTCGCGCGAAAGCTGTTCGACAGGCATATTGAGCTTGTAGCTGACGTAGCCCCACAAGGCTCTGAGCACCTCGTCGTAGAACTCGCCCTGCTTGCGGGCCATCATCAGGGAGCGTGCCTTCGTGAGTCGCTTGGTGGCTATCTTGTTGGCCTTGTTGGAACGCATCTTCACGATGTCGGCATTCTCGATGGCACGGCGGCGGAAGGCGATGAGCAGACCGATGAAGGCGATGAGAGGCACCATCAGACTCGTCCAATAACCAAAGCTGCCATAGAACATATCGTCGATGTCGCAAAGCTTGCTCTTGCCCAACTTCAGGGCATGAATGTCCTTGTCGGCATTGCTGTAGTTGGCCGATGACGAACCGTCTGTGCCGTCGCCCTGCTCCACGGTGAGGGTGAAGGGCTGGGTCTTGATGGTGCGGTAGGCATTGGTCTTGGTGTCGTAGTAGGTGAACTCTACCGATGGAATGGTGTACTTGCCCTGGTTGCGCGGAACAGCGAGGAAGTCGTAAACCATGTTGCCCTCCACACCGTTCTGGGTGAGCTTGGTCTTGTCGGTAATCTTGGCGTCATACTGGTCGAAGTCTTTCGGCAGGTTGAGCACAGGCTGCTTGAGGAGTTTCAGGTTTCCGATGCCTCCCACTACCACACGGATGTTGATGGGATCGCCAGCCTTCACGTCGTTCTTGTCGAGCGTGGCAGAGATATTGAAGCGGCCTACTCCACCCGAGAAGTTGGCAGGACGTGCAGGCAACGGGTCCACCTGAATGGTAATGCCAGGCGCCTTGATAGACTTATGCACCTCCACATAACCCGAGCCGCCATTGAAGAAAGCCTCGATGGGGTCGACATTGCGGTTCTGCTGAACCACGATACCCTTGAAGGTGATGGAAGGAATCTCGAGCTTGCCCGTCATCTGAGGATACATGACGTACTGACTCCAGGTGACACAACGGTAAGGACGGCCGTTGATGACCTCGGTGTGAAGCACTTTCTGCTGTGGCTGTGGCACCTCCTGAGAGTGGAAGCCCTTCAGATCGGGCATCTTGCCGTCGAGCTGGGTAAGGTCGACCTGTGTATAGACCTTATAGGTAAGGAGCACAGGCTCCTGCTCGTGCACACGCTTCTTGTTGGCAGTGACCTTGATGAAGAGGTCTTTGCCCGAGATGGCAGAACCCGCCTGACGCATGCGAGGCTCATCGGCATCATCGTTGTGCATCCTGGGTGCTCCGCCAGAGTTGTGAGCATGGCCCGAGACGGTGATCTTGACAGGATGGGCTGCGAGCTTCTTGCCATAAACCAGTGCATGCGAGGTACCGATGGTGTAAGTTCCAGCCTTGCCTGCATAGAGCGTGTAGGTGATGGTGAAAGAGGAAGAAGAGCTGGTGTGGCCGTTGACCACCTGATAGCTCGACTGCGAAGAGGTGTAGGGTCCGGCTATCACCTCCAGTCCATCGGGCACATTGCCCATACGGAACTCCTCCACTTCACGGGCGTTGACCGTATAGGCTACTCTGAAGTTCTCGCCAGCAGCAACATGTGTTGGTGCAGATACCGCTACACGCTGCGCCTTGGCTTCCTCCGCCAGACCCAGCATCACGAATATCATCAATGTGTACCATTCTATTTGCTTCATATTGAAATGATGTTTGCTTATTGTTTTACCAGTTCTTGTCGTACTGCCTGCGTCGTGGCTGACTCATCGCCTTCTGCATCTTCTGCTTGGTGGCCTTCTCCTGCTGCACGGCTGCATTGAGCAACTGCTCGGCATTGTCACGGCTCATCTTGTCCTGCTCGGGCTTCTGTGACTGGTTGTTCTTATCTTTGTTTTGATTATTTTTCTGCTTGTCTTGATCCTTGTTCTTGTTCTGATCCTTGTTCTGATCCTTATTCTTCTTGTTCTGCTTGTTTTTGTCCTTGTTGTTGCCGCTCTTGTTCTTGTTTTGGTTCTGCCGGTTCTTCTGATTCTTCAGCTGATGCTTGCAGAGCGCCAGATTGTAGCGGGTCTCGTTGTCCTGAGGATTGTTGCGCAGCGCCATCTTGTAACATTCTATTGCCTTGGCAAACTCCTGATGGTTCTGCATGATGACGCCCATGTTGTGGAAACTCTTGGCGCGGCGTATCTTGTTGGTGGTCTGCAAGTCGGCAGACTTGGCAAACTGCTGCATGGCGAGCGAGTCTTTCTGCTGCATCATGAGCGCACAACCCAGGTTGTAGACCGCCTGTGGATTGTTGGCATTGCGGGCTATCGCCTTGCGATACTGCACCTCGGCAGCCGTCCATTTGCGTGCCCTGTACTGGCGGTTGCCCTGACGGATGAAGGTGCGGTCGTTCTGTGCCAGTGCTGCAACTGTACTGACGAGGAGCAGCCCCAACAGCAAGCACAGCCTGCGCAGTCGCAGGGTCGATATGATATGATAAGTTAGATACATTGCGATTAATTTTTAATGTGTAAAGAACTTCACGTTGCAGAGAAGCGGATTCTTCACCTCGAGCATACAGATGTCGAGGATGAGCAGGAGGATGACCAGGATGCCTACAGCCTGGAACTGCTCGTCGTACTCGCTATAGATGACGGTGTCGGTCTCGCCCTTCTGCAACTTGGAGAGGTCGTCGTTGAGTGCCTGCTCCGCATCGCTGGTGTTGTCGACGTGAATATACTGTCCACTGCCAGCCTGAGCCAACTGTCGGCACATCTGCTCGTTGAGGGCAGTCATCACGGTGTTGCCCGTACGGTCTTTGAGATAAGAGCCGTCGCCCATAGGAATGGGGGCTCCCTTGGTGCTTCCTATTCCCAGAATGAAGACATTGACGCCTTTATTCTTGGCTGCCTTGACAGCATCCTCGGCTCCCGGCTCATGGTTCTCGCCATCGGTAATGACGATGATGGCGCGTCCCACATGGTCTTGCTGGGTGAAGCTCTTGGTGGCCAGGTCGATGGCTGCAGCAAAGTTGGTGCCCTGGGTCTGGATGAGGGCTGGTGTGGTGTTCTGCAGGAACATCTTGGCAGACACGTAGTCGCTGGTGATAGGCAACTGGACGAAGGCATCGCCGGCAAAGACGATGAGACCTATCTTGTCGTTGGTGAACTTGTCGACCAGGTTCTCCACCAGCATCTTGCTCTTGTCGAGTCGCGAAGGCGCCACATCCTCTGCCAACATCGAGTTGGAGATGTCGAGACAGATGATGGTCTCAATGCCCTGACGCTTGTCGTGAGAAATCTTGCTGCCCATCTGTGGACGCGCCACCATGAGGATGAGCAGGGCCAAGGCTGCAAGCAGCAAGCCGAACTTCACCGTGGGGCGATAAAATGACACATTGGGCATAAGGGCTTTCAACAGCTCAGGGTCGCCAAACTTTCGGAGCTTGGCCCTTCTCCTTCGCCATCCTATGAACCTCACCAGTACGAGTACCGGCAACATCCACAGCAGCCACAAATATATTGGATCTTCAAATCTTAGCATATTCATTTGATATTAATTGAACTTCGGCTCGTCTCTTCCCTATGGGATTCTTCTGAGCCAGGTGATGCGAAGCAATATCTCTGCGAGCAGTACCAACAGGGCTGCAAGGGCAAAAGGCTGATAAGCCTCGTAGCGCTTGGCGAAATGGGTGACATTCATCTTCGTCTTCTCCAACTTGTCGATGTCGTGGTAGATGCGCTTCAGCTCAGCGTTGTTGGTGGCGCGATAGAAGTTGCCATCAGTAGTACGGGCTATGTCCCTGAGTGTCTCGGTGTCAATCTCCACAGGCATGTTGACGTACTGAACGCCAGCCGCTGTGGGCATAGGGTAAGGAGCCACCTTGTTGGTTCCCACACCGATGGTGTAGACTCTGATGCCAAAGCTCTTGGCTATCTCGGCGGCCGTCATAGGCGAAATGTCACCGGTGTTGTTGCTGCCGTCGGTCAGGAGGATGACCACCTTGCTCTTGGACTTGGAGTCCTTCAGTCGGCTGACAGCATTGGCGAGACCCATACCCACCGCCGTTCCGTCGTCGATGAGTCCACGGGCAGTAATGTCGGTACGGGTGTCCTGCAACAGTCGCAACAGACTGGCGTGGTCGGTGGTCATAGGACACTGGGTGAAGGCCTCACCAGCAAAGATGGTAAGACCGATGTTGTCGTTGGGACGGCCCGAGATAAACTCGTGAGCCACATCCTTGGCAGCCTCCATACGATTGGGTTTCAAGTCTTCTGCCAACATAGAGGTAGAGACGTCCATCGCCATCATGATGTCGATGCCCTCCACCGTCTTGTTGTCCCAGGAGTTGTGGGTCTGCGGACGAGCCATCGCACAGACGATGAGCACGAAGCACAGACATCTGAGCATCATGGGCAGATGGACAAGGCGCTGGCGCTGGCTCTTGGGAGCATAGGCAAACTGCCGGGTGTCGCTCAGCCTCATGGTAGGCTCGTTCTTCTTCCTGTACAGGAAATACCATAATATATAAGGTATCAGCAACAGGAGCAACAGAAAATATGCTTTACTTGCAAATTCCATGTTTTTATAATATTATTCTTTTTTATTCTATACTCCTACATCAGCAGCATGCAGGCACCATAGATCACGTAGGCGGTGATGGCTGCCATGACAATCGCTCCACCCCAGAGCAAAGCCTTGATGAGCTTGCGCTGACTGCGCGTCTTGCGATCCTGGTCGGTAAGCTCGGGAGCTACCTTCTCCTCGACGGTCTGCTCGTTGGTCTTCGTCTGATCGATGAAGTTGATGGCGTTGACCAGATTGGCATCATTCTCGCCAAGGAAGGTCTCGTACTTGGCAAACTTCACGAGGTCGGCAGTACGGAAGAGCTGTTTCAACTCGTCTATCATCTTCTGGTCGCCGGCCGACTGCAGATGCTCTATAATCTCGCCGCTGGTCATTTCCATGGCACGGAAGCCAAAGCGCTGCTCTATGTACTCGCGCAGCGTGGTGGTGAGGCGGGTGTAGTATTCCTTCTGGGTCTCCTGCGACTCGGTGTGCTGCTGCTTGATGACATTGATCTCGCTGAGCGCCTTCTCGTGGGCTGGCACACGCTTCACGATGCGCATACGAATCACGATAGGTTTGTTCTGACGGAGGCGCTGCCAGAGCCACAGCATGACACCGAAGAGTAAGAGTACCAGAATGCTGAGCCAGAACAGTGGACTCCACTCACTCCATAGGAAGGGATTGTCCTGTACGTCCTTGGGGGGATAGAACTGGTTGGGATGTACCGTATCCACAGGCACCGTGAGCACCTTGAGCGCCAACGGGTTGCCCTGACAGGTCTTGCCGTTGACCTTGACCTGAAGGGCTGGTACAGCGTAGACCTTCTCGTCGAAAGAGGTGAGCGTATAGTCGCGGCTTATCTGTAACCTGCCGCCGTCGAGCTCGGCGGTGTCGGCATCGCTCTGCTCCACCACCTCGATGCCCGGAATGAGCATCTGTGACGGCTTGAACGAAGGCAGCACCACCTTGGCACCCTTGGCAGCGGTGACCTTGAGATGAAGTTTCGTCTGCTCGCCTATCAGGATCTGCAGAGAGTCGAGCTTCTGCACCACCTCCTGGGCTGCCGACCCTAATGGCAACAGCATCAGGAAGGCAAGCATCATGATGATAATATTCTTCTGTTTCGTCATTTTTCTTTTCCCTATTGGTTTACTTCTCCGCTTTTCAGCCCCGCTGCATGAACAGGTTGAGCAGAGCACGTGAGAAGTCTTCGTTGGTGGCGACAGCCGTCCAGTCGACCTTGCTCTTGGCAAAGGTTTCGCGCAACAGCTGCTCGCGCATCATCCAGTGGCGTGTATGCGCCTGACGCAGTTTCTTGGAACTGGTGTCAATATACATCTCGTGACCCGTCTCAGCATCGCACACCTTGAGGAGTCCGATGTCGGGCAACGCCTTGGCACGTGGATCGTACACCTGAATGGCAGCCACATCGTGCTTCTGATTAGCTATCTGAAGGGGATGCTGAAAGTCCTTGTCATCGAAGAAGTCGCTGATGACGAAGGCTGTGCAATGACGCTTCATCACCCGTGTGAAGTACTCCAAAGCCACACCGATGTCGGTGCGCTGGCTCTGAGGATGAAAATCGAGCATCTCGCGGATGATGTAGAGAATGTGCTTGCGGCCCTTCTTGGGCGGGATGTATTTCTCTATTCGGTCGGAGAAGAAGATGACACCTATCTTATCGTTGTTCTGAATGGCACTGAAGGCCAAGGTGGCTGCAATCTCGGTAGCCATGTCGCGCTTCATCTGCCGTGTGGTACCGAAGTCGAGCGAGCCACTTACGTCGACCAACAGCATCACGGTAAGCTCGCGCTCCTCCTCGAACACCTTGACAAAGGGACGATGGAAACGGGCGGTCACATTCCAGTCGATGTCTCTCACGTCGTCGCCATACTGGTACTCCCTCACCTCAGCGAAGGCCATACCCCTGCCCTTGAAGGCCGAGTGATACTGGCCTGCAAAGACATTCTGGCTGAGACCGCGAGTCTTGATCTCGATCTTGCGTACTTTCTTTAAGATATCTTGTGTGTCCATTTATTACTTATTCCTCAAAATCAAGGTACTTCCACCTTATTAATTATGCGGCTCACGATTTCCTCGCTGGTCACATTGGAAGCCTCTGCCTCGTAGGAGAGTCCCACACGATGGCGGAGCACGTCGTGAGCCACGGCACGCACATCCTCAGGAATCACATAGCCGCGGTGCTTGATGAAAGCATAAGCCCTGGCTGCCTTGGCAAGAGAGATGCTGGCACGTGGACTGCCGCCAAAGGTAATCATATCCTTGATGTCGGACAGACCGTAACGCTCGGGATAACGGGTGGCGAAGACGATGTCGGCAATGTACTGTTCTATCTTCTCGTCGATGTAAACCTCGCCCACTATCTGGCGAGCCTTCAGTATCTCGTCGGCTGTGGTGACGGGATGTACCTCGGGCAGACCTCCGGCGATGTTCTCACGGATGATGAGTTTCTCTTCCTCAAGTGTAGGATAGTCGATGATGACCTTAAGCAGAAAACGGTCCACCTGTGCCTCGGGCAACTGATAGGTTCCCTCCTGCTCTATTGGGTTCTGCGTAGCCATTACAAGGAACGGACTGGGCAGTCGGAAGGTCTCGTCGCCGATGGTGACCTGATGCTCCTGCATCGCCTCGAGCAGCGCACTCTGCACCTTGGCAGGAGCACGGTTGATCTCATCTGCCAATACGAAGTTGGCAAACACAGGACCCTTCTTCACATGGAAGGTCTCGTCCTTCTGCGAATAGATCTGTGTACCCACCACGTCGGCAGGCAACAGGTCGGGAGTAAACTGTATGCGGCTGAAGTCAGCGCTGATAAGCTGAGAGAGGGTCTTGATGGCCAAGGTCTTTGCCAGACCAGGTACGCCTTCGAGCAGGATGTGGCCATCGCTCAGAAGACCTATTAGGAGACAGTCTACAAGATGTTTCTGTCCTACAATCACTTTGTTCATGCCCATCACCAGATTGGTGACAAACTGGCTTTGTTGTTCTATCCGGATGTTAAGCTCGCGGATGTCAATAGATTCTGCCATAATACTATTCTGTTTTTGTTGTATATTCCGTTAGTCGGTTTACCTGTTTCCTTGCGCCAGCAGGTACTGCAGAAAGCCCTTGCGACGCAAAATCGAACGCAAAAGTAAACATTTAGGGAGAAAAAAACGAATATCACACTCTAAATAATATTAAAAATGGCACTTATTTCCTTTATTTAAGAAACTTTCAATATAAAAAAGCACAAAGGCTTTTGAATTAAAAAAGATTTTATCTATCTTTGCATAAGATAAACTGCACCTCAGCAAAATATTCAAGTAAACTTGACTAAGGTTTGCAAAGTAAACAAGCAGCACGCCCTGAACCAACGGTCACTGACCGAAGGGAATTGAAAATCGCTGGCCGAAGGGGAAAGCAAAGGTAAAGGGCAGAAGCTCATAGCCCAGGGCAATGGATACAAGCAGCACGCCCTGAAAGGGCAGAAGCTCTTAGCCCAGGGCAATGGATACAAGCAGCACGCCCTGAAAGGGCAGAAGCTCTTAGCCCAGGGCAATGGATACAAGCAGCACGCCCTGAAAGGGCAGAAGCTCTTAGCCCAGGGCAATGGATACAAGCAGCACGCCCTGAAAGGGCAGAAGCTCTTAGC